>JACDJC010000346.1_pt1 | contig 57596 bp, 52 predicted proteins | sample 7454191 | NCBI WGS metagenome assembly JACDJC01 (sample SAMN14253291, study PRJNA609438) | sludge metagenome | isolation source: sludge after 25d culture with pyrite and EDTA | collected 2018-12-20 | reverse complement strand
CGTCTGGCGGACCTGGGCTACGCCAGCGTCAACTGGAACCTCGGCTGTCCGTTCCCCATGGTAACCCGCAAACGCCGGGGCAGCGGCCTGCTCCCTTATCCGGCGCACATCGCCGCTTTCCTCGACGCGGTGTCGCCCCGCCTGCCCCTGAACCTTTCCATCAAGAGCCGCCTGGGCTACGCGAATTCCGAAGAACTCTTCGCCCTGCTGCCGATCTTCGACCGCCACGCTTTGGAAGCCCTGGTGATCCATCCGCGTACCGGCATTCAGCTCTACGACGGAAAGGTTGATCTGGAACGTTTCGCCGTCTGCCTGGCGGCCAGCCGTCATCCGGTCATCTACAATGGCGACATCACCACCCGCGCCGATTTCCTGCTTCGGTCCAACCGATTTCCGACGGTATCCCAGTGGATGGTGGGACGGGGCGTTCTGGTGGACCCCCTGTTGCCGGCACGCATCAAAGGCTTGCCGTTACCGGAAAAACCGGCCGATGCCCTGTCCCGTTTCTATGAAGAGCTCACCGAGGCCTACGCCCGACGCCTCAGCGGCCCCGGGCATCTGCTCGATCGCATGAAGGGGTTCTGGCGCTATGCGTCTCGGGGATTTGAGGACGGGGAAACGGTCTGGCGTCGGATCCGCCGCACCCCGGACCTGACCCGCTACCGCCGCCTGACCGGTGTTATCTTTGCCGATTTTCCCCTGAAGGCGCCACCGTCACAATCGGTCTAGCGCCCGGACATAGGCATCCTTGTGCTGGACCCCCAGGATGCTGTGAACGACTTGGCTATTGCGAAAAAACATCACGTGGGGAATGCCGGTGATGCGATAAACCTTCGTGAGGTCGGCGTTTTGGTCCACGTTGACCTTGTAGAAGGCCGCTTTGTCCGGGTGGGCGCGGGCGATCTCTTCCAGCATGGGCGACAACTGGCGGCAGGGAGCGCACCAGTCGGCATAAAAATCCACCACCACCAGCCCCGCGCCAGCCTCGGTCAGCGCCTGGCGAAACGCTTCGGCACCTTCCAGCGTCGCAACGACCGATTGGCCCCCGGAGCGGCTCTCCGGAGGGCTTTGCGAACACCCCACCGTCACAGAACCGAACAGGACCGAGACGGTTCCCAGAATAACCACGATTTTTCGCCATCTCATGAAGTTTCCGTTCTCCACCAGGTTGAAGATTTACTCCAAAAGGCCACCGACAAAATGATTCGCATCTTTTAGAGCCCGAAGGACTGCCTCGGTTACAAGCCTCCCCCGTTTTTTAATGTCACCCTATCTTATGAATCCCGGCCGCTGCCGTCAATCGCAAAGGGCGGCAGTCCGGCGGGTTGCCATGCATACCGGCAGGGGCGGGTCACCAAGTCCCTTGAAACCATGACGTATTTCATAATTGTAATTTAATGCATGGACCCTCCCATTTTTGTATGATTCATTCCTCCTTCGAATGTACCTTTATTCAGCCATTTGTTCTTTTTAAGTCAAACACTTAAAGCCCTATCTTCCCCTGTGGCATACGATTTGTAGAAGCTGCCTTGTCAAACGACATCCGCGATTTTCCGGAAGATCGACGTGGTGGTCGACGACGCCATGGCCGACGAGGTGGTGAATATCATCCAGAAAACCGCCTGCACCCACAAGATCGGCGACGGCAAGATCTTCGTGTTGCCCATGGATGCCGTCACCCGGATCCGCACCGGCGAGACGGGGACCGCGGCGATTTGAGACGCGATATTAGAGCCTTGAAATTTGGATCCAAAATGTTGTCAACCAAGGAGTCGTAAAACCATGAAAACTGTTCTGTCATCCATTGTCTTCGTCTTGTGCGCCGCCTCGCTGGGCTGGGCGGACGATCCGGCCCCCACCATCGCCTCCAACAGGGCCGCCATCGACCTGGTGCAGACCCACGCCAACTACCTCTGGACCCTGGTGGCCGCCTGCCTGGTCTTTTTCATGCAGGCCGGTTTCGCCCTGGTGGAAACCGGGTTCACCCGGGCCAAGAACGCCGTGAACATCATGATGAAAAACCTGATGGACTTTTCTCTGGGATCCATCGGGTTCTGGGCCGTCGGCTTCGGCCTGATGTTCGGCGCCACCCCCACCGGCTGGTTCGGCACCAGCGGATTTTTCCTTGGCGACTTCACGTTGGGCGGCGATCCCTGGGTCCTGGCCTTCTGGATGTTCCAGGTGGTCTTTGCCGCCACGGCCGCCACCATCGTCTCGGGGGCCATGGCCGAGCGGACCAAATTTTCCGGCTACCTGATCTACAGCGTGGTAATCAGCGCCCTGATCTACCCGATCTTCGGTGCCTGGGCCTGGGGTGGACTGTTCAACGGCGGCGGGTGGCTGGAAAAACTCGGTTTCATCGATTTCGCCGGTTCCACGGTGGTCCACTCGGTGGGTGGTTGGTGCGCCCTGGCCGGCGCCATCGTCCTGGGACCACGCCTGGGCAAGTATACCAAGGAGGGCGGCGTGCGGCCGATTCTGGGCCACAACATGCCCCTGGCGGCCCTGGGGGTCTTCATTCTCTGGCTCGGCTGGTTCGGCTTCAACCCCGGGTCCACCACCACCGCCGACAAGAGCATCGCCATGATCTTTGTCAACACCAACCTTTCGGCCGCCGCCGGCGCCGTGGCCGCCATGACCGTCTCCTGGATCCGCTTCGGCAAGCCGGAAATCGGCATGAGCCTCAACGGGGTCCTGGCCGGTCTGGTGGGTATCACCGCCGGCTGTGCCAACGTGTCACCGGCCAGTTCGATCCTCATCGGCGCGGTGGCCGGGGTGCTGGTCTTCTCCGCGGTGCTTTTCTTCGACAAGATCCGGGTGGACGACCCGGTGGGGGCCATCTCGGTGCACGGGGTCTGCGGCGCCTGGGGCACCCTGGCCGCCGGCCTCTTCAACATGGGCGGCACATCGGCCAAAATCCTCGGGGTGCAGCTGCTGGGCATCGGCGCCTGCTTCATCTGGGCCTTCGGCACCGCTCTGGCCCTGTTTTTGGTGATCCACAAGACCATCGGGTTGCGAGTCTCGGCCGAGGAAGAAATTGAGGGTTTGGACGGCTGCGAGCACGGCGGCAACGCCTACCCGGACTTTGCCGGCGCCAGTCACGGCAGCCTCGGGGCCGGGACGCCGGGGACAGGGGGCATCCCGGCCATGGCGCGACGCCTGGTGGAATCTCCCCAGGGGGGTACCGTCTGAAATCAAGTCCGCCTTTCAACTTACAGCAGGCCGCCGGCGGTTCCCGTGGGCGGCTTGCTGAAAAAGGTTGACCCGGACGCCGAACGGCGGTAGCCAACGCGTTTGGTTCGAATGCGACGGCAATTCATTTTCAACCGGTTTTTAGAGGAAGGCGGATGTATACGGTACTGCTTGTTTATCTGGCGGTGGGGGCCGTGGCGGGAGTTCTGGCCGGCCTGTTGGGAATCGGCGGCGGGCTGGTGATCGTGCCGATGCTGGTGTTCTGCTTCACCTGGCAGGGGCTGGATCCGGCCATCATCATGCACTTGGCCCTGGGGACCTCCATGGCCTCGATCATCTTCACGTCGGTGTCCAGCTTCCGGGCTCACCACCAGCGTGGGGCCGTGCGCTGGGATGTGGTGCGACGCATCGTGATCGGAATTTTCGTGGGCACGTTCCTCGGCTCTTGCGTGGCCGCCCGCCTGAGCACCAACTTTCTCAAGGGCTTTTTCGTCCTGTTCCTCTACTACGTGGCGTTGCAGATGCTCACGGGCAAAAAGCCCAAACCGTCGCGACGATTGCCGGGAGCGGCCGGCATGTTCGGGGTCGGGAACGTCATCGGTGTGGTATCCAGCCTGGTGGGCATCGGCGGCGGCACGTTGTCGGTCCCCTTCATGATCTGGTGCAACATCCCGGTGCACCACGCCATCGGCACTTCAGCGGCCATCGGCTTCCCCATCGCCATTGCCGGCACCATCGGTTACATCGTCAACGGCTTGGCCGCCACCGAACTGGCCCAGGCCATGCTCGGCTACATCTACTTGCCGGCCCTGGCCGGAATCGTGGTGGCCAGCGTCCTCACCGCGCCCATCGGCGTTCGCATGGCCCACAGTCTGCCGGTGGACCGGCTGAAAAAAATCTTCGCCTTCCTGCTCCTGGCGGTGGCCACCCGGATGTTCTGGGGGGTCATCAAGGCCCAGGGGTGGCTGTAAGCCACGGCACTAAACACCGGCTACGCCCCGGGATCGATCCGCAAATCGCCGCCCGTTGAAGGGTTCCTCGGCCGTCGGCCGGCCGCCGTCCATCATTTTAAAAGTATGCCTGACAATCGCCGCGGGCACCAGCACCCTGGAAGGTTGCCGGCACACCGTCAAACGACCTTCCTCGTTGGATATCGCCGCTTTCCGCCGTTGACGCCATCACAGCCACACGATGGCCGCCGGCAGCAGCCCCGCCCCGGCGGCAACCACCAGCCAGTCCACCGGCTGCATGCGATAATCGCGGCAAAAGGTTCGGCCGGGACGGGAAAACCCCCGGGCCTCCATGGCCTCGGCCAGCTCGTCGGCCAGGGTGAAGGTCTGGATCAACAGCGGCGCCAGAAGGGCCGGCCAGTGGCGCAAGGCGGCCCACCCCGGTTCCAGAGGAATACCCCGGGACCGCTGGGCCTCGATGACCCGATGCGCCTTGCGGCCGATCACCGGGGCGAACTGCAGCGCCGCGCTGAAAACAAACGCCACGGCAAAGGGCAGTCCGGCAGCCACGAGACTGTTTCCCAAATCCTCCGGGGCCGTGGCCTCGAAAAAGATGAAAAAGACGGTGGTCAGGCTCAGCAGCTTGAGAGCGGCGACCCCACCCTGGGCCAAGGCGCCGGCCGCCCACCCGCTCAAAGCACCGAAGAACAAAGCCATCGGCACCACAAGGCGCAACCAGCGGAGATACCGGCCCCCCCGGTGCCAGAATCCGATCAAGCCCCACAGCAACAGGTATTCTCCCACCAGGGCCAAGGCCCCCCCGGTGGCGACCACCGCCCCGGCGGCACCGCAGGCCAGGGCCAGCCGGCTGCGCGGATCAACCATGATCCACCGCCTCCAGGCGGCTTCTCAGGCGACAGGCGTCGGTGGGCATCAGGCCGCAGCGCGCCAGCAGCGCCCCATCGGCCATGATCCGTGCCGGGGAGCCGTCGGCGACGATGGTGCCATTGCCGAGCACCAGCCACCGCGAGGCGTAGCGCTCGGCAAAGCCCAGGTCGTGGGTCACCATCAGCACGCCCCGGCCTTCTCCCGCCCAGCCGAGGAGCAACTCCCCCAAAGCCCGGCGAAAGAAGAGATCCTGGCCGGCGGTGGGCTCGTCGAGGACCAGCACCTCCGGTCGCGAAGCCAGGGCCGCGGCCACCGCCACGCGCTTTTTTTCGCCCCCGCTCAGACGAAACGGCGCCCGGTGCATCAGCGCCGTCAGCCCCAACCGCTCCGCCAGCAACGCGATCCAATCCTCGGCCTCGATGCCGAGGGCCCTTGGCCCAACCCGGATCTCATCGGCCACCGTCAGCTTGAAAAACTGGCAGTCGGGGTTCTGGAACACCAAGCCGACCTGACGGGCCAGGCTGGAAGTGGGCACCCGGCGGGTATCCCGACCGCAAACCACCACCCGCCCCTTTCCGGGTCGCATCAGCCCGTTGAGATGCCGCGCCAAGGTGGTCTTACCGGCGCCGTTGGCGCCCACCAGAGCCACAATCTCCCCCCGCCGAAGCTTGAAGGACACATCTCGCAGCACCGGCCGCTGCTCGCAGTGGGCACCCACCTGATCCACCGAGAGCAGCACCTCCCCTTCTCCCCCCGTCGCCGGGGGGGACGGCAGCAGATCGGCGAGACGGAGTTTGGCGTCACCGGTCAGCGGCAGCTTTTCCACATCCAAAATCACCGGCCTCAGCCCGAGACAAAGGCTGGCGCCAGCGGCCAGAGGCGGTTCCAGCGCCCAGGGGCGCACGTCCTTGGACAAGACGCTGGCCGGCGGCCCGTCGGCCGCGATTCTCCCCTGGCAGACCACCACCATCCGGTCGGCGTCGGGGGCGGTCAGGGACAGGCGGTGCTCACAGACCACGAGGTGACTGTGGCCCTGTCTGCCGATCTTCGCCAGGACCCGGCGCAGCCGCGCCGTGGCCACCGGATCCAGGTTGGCGAAGGGTTCATCAAGGATCAACACCCGGGGACGCAGGGCCAGGATCGCCGCCACGGCCGTCAGTTGCTGCTCTCCGCCCGAGAGGTGATGGGGAAAACGCTCCAGCAGATCCTCGATCCCCGCCGCGGCGGCCGCCTCGGTGACGCGCCGGTGAATATCGTCGCGCTTCAGCCCCAAGCTCTCCAGGCCGAAGGCGATTTCCCGGGCCACGGTACGGTTGAAAAGCTGGGCTTCGGGATTCTGAAACACCATTCCCACCCGGTGGAAGAGGCGCCCGACACTCAGCGCGCGGGTGTCGGCCCCGTCCACGAGGACGCGGCCGACCAGCCGACCGGTGTAAAAATGGGGGATCAATCCGTTGAAGGCGCGACAGAGGGTGGACTTGCCGGAACCGCTGGCACCGGCGATGAGCAGGTACCGATCCCTCCCCGCTTCGAGGTCGATATCGGACAATGCCGGCTGTCGATCTCCCCGGCCATAAGTGAAACCGAGGTTCGAGGTCTGGATCAACAACGGCTGGGACATCAAGGACGTGGACCTGCCAGTTGAATGACGTCCGCTCGCTGGAGCAGCCGGAGGGCCAAGACCCCCATCACCGCGCCCGCAAGGGTGGAGCCGAGAAAGGAGGGCATCAGCGCCAGGAGGGGGATGGCCCGTTCCATGAGCACCGGCGCCACCAACAGGGCGCAGATCACCGGTGCGATGAGCCCCGTGCCCACCACCTCGCCGACGGCCGCCGCGGTCAAACGGGGCCAATACCGGTAACAGAACCCTGCCAGCAGCGCTCCGATCATGCCGCCGGGAAAAGCCAAAAGGGTCCCCGCGCCCATGACGTTGCGCAGCACCGCCACCCCACCGGCGATCCCCACCGCCCACCCGGGCCCCAGGAGCACGGCGGCCAGCACGTTGATAAAATGTTGGGTCGGGTTGACCTTGGCGATGCCCACCGGGATGGAGGTGTACGGTGCCAGGGCCACCCCCATGGCCACCATCACCACCGCGTAGGCACTCCGTCGGGTCGGGGATAAGACCGCTTTTGTGGGCATCGGGCCTCCCGCTTCAATCCACCACCATGCCGGCGGCATCGTAAAGGGCGTAAAAATGCTGCACCGGCCCATGCCCCTGTCCGATCCCCGGCGCCCGGGCGATGGCTTCGGTGATGTACTGCTTGGCCTGGTCCACCGCCTCGAAGAAATCCTTTCCAATCGCCAGGTTGGCCGCCACGGCGGAGGAAAAGGTGCATCCGGTGCCGTGGGTGTGGCGGCTGTGGATGCGCTGGCGACTCAACTCCTTGAAATCACGGCCGTCGTAAAGCACATCGGTGGCCGCGGCCTCCCCGAGGTGGCCTCCCTTGACCACCACCTTGGCCGCCCCCAGGTTACGGATTTCGATGGCCGCCTCCCGCATTTCAGCCACGGTGCCGATGGATCGGCCCACCAGGGCCTCGGCCTCGTGGATGTTGGGGGTGACCACCTCGGCCAACGGGAAAAGCCGGGCGATCATCGCCTGGCGGGCCTCGGGTGCCAGCAGGGGAAAGCCGCTCTTGGAGATCATCACCGGGTCCAGCACCACCGGCGGCCGCGCCACCTGCCCCAGGGCCTCGGCCACCGCCTCGATGAGCGATATGCTGGAGACCATGCCGATTTTCACCGCATGAATCGGCAGGTCTTCGAAAAGGCAGAGGATCTGATCGCGCACAATGTCCGGTTTCAACTCCTGCACCGCCGCAACACGCAAGGTGTTCTGGACGGTGACGGCGGTGATGGCGCTGACACCGAAGACCCCGTGGGCCTGGAAGGTCTTCAGATCAGCCTGAATGCCGGCGCCACCGGATGAATCGGAGCCGGCGATGGTCAGAGCGACACGCATGATATTTTCCTTGGTAAAAGGTCAGGCCGCAGCCCGTGACCGGCTACGGCAAAACAACGAACCGCGCATGGACGGACGGATTTGAACAGAGGGATAAAGCTGGGGAAGGGAGCCTTGCGGCCTGGGCTGCAAACGGACCGAGGACGATTCCGAACTCCCTACGACAGCATGAACTGTATCAGGTTCCAAGGGTATGATCTCAGTTCCGGATGTCTCCCCGGAACACCCCTGCTCGGATGATTTGATTTTATTAGCACCGGAGCGTTGCCGAGGCAAGCCCAATCCCGTCATCGGCAGGGCCCCGTCAAAGTCGGGGTTCCGTCACTTTTTTTGCCGAATGGCACCGTTTTCCTTCGATCTTCCCAACCGCGGATGCCTCACCGACGTTGGGCATGAGATGGGGAAATTCAAGTGTCAAGTGAGCTAAAGTGACTAAAGTGAGCTAAAGTGAAGGAATTCAGGTAGTTATATAAAAAGCCGGAGCGCAGCGACGCCACAACTTTAGGCACTCAAAAACCAAGTTACGAGTGACTAAAGTGACTAAAGTGAGCTAAAGTGAAGGAATTCAGGCAGTTATATAAAAAGCCGGAGCGCAGCGACGCCACAACTTTAGTCACTTTAGTCACTCGTAATTTTAGTCACTAATTTTTAGTCACTCGTAATTTTAGTCACTAATTTTTAGTCACTCGTAATTTTAGTCACTAATTTTTAGTCACTCAGAAAAGCGTCAGCGACGAGGGATCTGCAGTTGAGAACATAGGCGGGAGGAGGGCCTAAACCGGAAAAAACCTCGAAAGGATCATCGCAAAACTTTGACGAGGTCCTGCCGTCATCGGCCGTTCAGGTGGAGGCACCGGCGGAGCGGCGCAGGGCGGCCAGGTTTTCCTGGACTCGGTGATAGAGGGTGCCGGCGGGGTAGACCCCCTCGGCATCGGGTCGGCCGGCCGGCATCCCGGTGAGGATTTCGATGCCCTGGTCCACTGTTTCCACGGCCCAGACATGAAACTGGCCCTGGCGCACCGCCTCCACCACCTCGGCGTTGAGCATGAGGTTGGCGACATTGGACCGGGGAATGGTCACCCCCTGGGCTCCGGTGAGTCCCTTGGCGCGGCAGACCTCGAAATAGCCTTCGATCTTCTCGTTCACCCCGCCGATGGCCTGGATCTGCCCCTTCTGGTTGACGGAGCCGGTGGCGGCGATCCCCTGTCGAATCGGCACCTGGGCCAGGCTGGAGAGCACGGCGTAGAGTTCGCTGGACGAGGCGCTGTCACCGTCGATGCCGTTGTAGCTCTGCTCGAAGGTGATGCTGATGGACAGGTTGAGGGGGTAGCGCCGGGCGAAGGTGCGGCCCAGCCAGCCGGAGAGAATCATCACCCCCTTGTCATGGCTGGAACCGGACAGGTCGGCCTCCCGTTCCACGTTGAGCACCCCCGCCTCTCCGGCATAGACCTCGGCGGTGATGCGGGTGGGCCGGCCGAAGGCCAGTTCGCCGATCTCGTAAACCGCCAGGGCGTTGACCTGGCCGATGACCGCGCCGTCCACGTCGATGAGAATCGTACCGTCCAAATAGGCCTGCTGGATCTTCTCCTCGCTGAGGTTGTGCCGGAACCGGTGCTGTTCGAGGGCCCGCTCTACGTGGATCGCCTCGACGGTGGCGGATCGGTCCTGCCGGCCCCAGTAGTCGGCCTCCTTGAGCAGCCCCCCGATGAGCCCCAGGCGCAGCGACAGCTTGCGCTGGTCTCCGGTGAGGACCTGGCCCTGCTCCACCACGGCGGCCACCGCTGCGGCGCTGAAGGGTCGCAGCCCTTCCTCCCGGCATACCCGGGACACGAAACGGGCGTACTGGCGAACGCTGGCGGCGCTGCGGGGCACCTCGTCGTCGAAATCCGCCCGCACCCGGAATAGCTTGTTGAACCGTGAGTCATAGTTCTGCAACAGGTAAAACGGCTCCCAGCCACCCAGCAGAATGACCTTGACTTCTAGGTCGATGGGCGCGGGCCGCAAGGCCGAAGTGCCGATGCCGGCGGCCCCGGTGTCTTCGATGATGAGGCGGCCGTTGGCCAGGGTCCGTTTGAGGGTTTCCCAGACCGAGTCGGCGTTGAGCACCGATTCGATCTCCAGGATGAGATACCCGCCGTTGGCTTCCAGCAGAGCCCCGCCCTGGACCAGCAGGTGATCAGTTTCCACCGCCCCTTCGGTACGGCGACGTTCGATGCGGCCGAAGATGTTGGCATGGGTGGGATTGGGCTCGAAGACCACCGGCGCCCCGGCCAGCGATTGCCGATCGGCGAGCAGATTGACCCGATAGCGCCTGAAAAGCTCGTCATCGGGGGAATCGGCCTCCGCTTCACCCGAAGCCTCCAGGTCGACGAAACGTTCCAGTTGCCGGCACAGATCCGCCTTGGCCGCCTCAAGAAAAGCCGATACCGGCGCCAGCTTGGCGAAACCGGCGTGCAACGGCTGGATCCGTTCGCGCACCAGCTTGCAGACGGCCTCGGTCCGGAGGCGTTCCAGGGCCGTGCTCATCTTCTGGCCGGCCCGGTCCGCCTTTCGATCGGCCGCGTTGATGGCCTGATGAACCCGCTGCACGCCGCGTTGGATCTCATCGCGCCGGGCTTTTGGAAGGGCCTGGAACTGCTCTTGGGACATGGGCGCGCCGTCGGCGAGCACCACCGGCACGATCCCCTCGTCGGTGCGGCTGATCCCCAGCCCCAGGCCCGCCGCCTTGCCTTCGATCTCGGCGAGCAGCGCTTCGGTCTTTTGTTGGTATTCTCTTTCGATGGCGGCCCGGCGCTGCTGGTAAGCCCGGGCGTGGGCCACCCGCGGCAGCCGCTGGCGCAGGTCATCGATGAACCGGTCCATCCCCTCGGCCAGGGCCCCTCCCTTGCCCGCGGTTAGACGCAGGATCCTGGGCCGGTGGGGATCGGTGAAGTTGTGCACCAGGCACCAGTCATCGGGCACGGGCCGACGCCGGGCGTGGCGACGGACCAGGTCGCCCACAATGGTGGTCTTGCCCGCGGCGTCCGGACCGGTGGCGAAAATGTGATAGCCGGAACCCGAGAGGTTGAGCCCGAAGGTGATGGCCTTCACGGCCCGCCGCTGGCCGATGACGTTGTTCAGGGGGGAAAGTTCTTCCGTGGTGGCGAAAGGCAGCGCCTTTGGATCACAGGTGCGTCGCAGGGCTTCGGCTTTGAGGGCACGGACGGCAACCATGTTCAGGCCCCTTCCGGGGGCACCCCCGGCACCTGGGTTTCACTGGCCACCCAGTCGAGAAAGGGCTGGTGCCCGCCGGTGACCGGCAGCGTCACGATACACGGCACCGCGTAGCTGTGCATGCGGCGGACCGTTTCGATCAGTTGCGGCACCTTCCAGGCGACGGTCTTGGCGATGAGCACCACCTCGGCCTGCTCCCGCAGCGCCCCTTCCCACATGTAGATGGCGGTCATCGGCGCGATGATGTTGACGCAGGCCGCCAGCCGCCCGGCCACCAGCACGCGGCCGATGGTGCGCGCCTCCTCGGCACTGGCCGCCGTCATGTAAACCAGATGAATCTTCATGTCGGCCCTCATTTATCCGCCCCCCCAACGGTCACGGGGCGCACGTTTTTTAACAGCTCCCGGGGGCCGTGTCCACCCGGCGGGCAATACCGGCGATGTCTCTCTATCGTGGCATCCGGTCCCCGAGGATCAGCTTCTGGAGCCCCCGACAGATCCACCGGGCCACACCACCGCTGCCGGCCCAGCCGATGGCGGTGAACATCACGTAGACCACGGCCCGGGATGCGGGGCTCATTTCCGGGGTAAAGAGCATCGGGGCCAGCCAGAGGGCCGCCGCCACCCCGATGGCCAGGCGCCAGGTATCCGGCGCAAAGATCAGGTAGAAGACGTAGTAAGTGGGGCCTTTTTTGGTCATTGATTCGATATCAACCCGATATTTTTATGCTTTAACAGTTGCTTCCCCCGGCCGTATCATCCAGATGAAAACGGTCACGATGCCATAGCATCCGGCGGAAATGAGGCAGTTCACCGCGTAGGAGCCGGTGGTGTCCGCCAGCCAACCCCACAGATAGGGGCCAACCCCTCCGATGATGCCATGCCCCAGAGTGATCGCCCCTGTCAAGGTCCCCACGGCGTGTCTGCCAAAAATATCGCCGAGAAATGGCGTGTAGAGCGAAAATGGCGCGCTGTAGAAAAATCCCAGCACAACGATGAAGACAAAAAAAGACGTGCTGTCTTCAATGATGTAGTAGCCGGCCATCCAGATCAGGCCGGTGAACAGGTTGGAAATGATGAGCATGCGGCGTTTCCCAAACCGGTCGCCCAGGCTTCCGGCCAGAATCCGAATGGGGATGGACGGGATGGCCAGTGCGGCGAGAACCATCCCGGAATTGATCTCCGAGACGCCCACCTCCACGGCCCAGACGATGGCATGGCTCAAAATCCCTTGAAGGGGGATGCCCGTAACGGAATAAACGATGAAAAAATACCAGAAATTTTTTGTTCTCAAAGCCTTGCCGGGCATCATGCCAAGGGATGAAGAAACCCGGTTCGCACCTTGGGGACTGTCCCCGTCCTCCGGCCGGGACGGATCGGCTTGGGGCATCTCCCCGTCCGGGAACAGCCCCATGGACTCCGGTGTATTTCGGACCAGGAACAGGGCGATGAGAATGATCAGGCCGCCGATGACGATACCGCAGATGAGACAGGCGGTGCGCCAACCGGCCAGAACCCCCAGCCGGCTGACAACCGGTGGCAGGACGCCGATGCCCACCACCGTTCCAACGGTCACGAGGCTGGTGGCCAGCCCGGCCTTTTTGACAAACCACTTTCGGACAATGGCCGTGTTGGGAACGAAATGGGTCATCGAAACGGCTGCGGCCAGGACAATGCCGAAGATCAAAAAAAACTGCCAAACCGTCTCGACCCGGGACAGGCCGATCAGGCCGAAGAGCATCAGGATGCCGCCGGCCAGAATGATGGCTCGGCCGCCGATCCGATCCAACAGCCTGCCGATGACAAGGGCAAAGATTGCGTAAGCCCAGAAATGGATGGTGAATGCCAAACCGATGGTGTCGCGGGACCAGCCGGGATCCTGCATGACAAAGGGAAACAGCGATGTCAGGATATAGCGGCCCATCGGCCCCAGAAGGGCCACGCCAAACAATCCCGCGACGACAAGCCACCCATGAAAAAAGGGAACGCGCCGACTTTTGATCATTACCGGGAGCTTCGCCAACAGCGCAGTCTTTCTCGAGCCGATTTTTTGTCTTATGAAATCGACAGGCTTCCCTTGGCCTTCACGATGCCTTCAGCGATGATGTTCTTCTGGGCGATCTGGGTGCCATCGAGGGCCCCCAGGGCTCTGGCGTCCCGGAAAAAGCGCTCCACCTCATACTCTTGGACATAGCCGTACCCCCCCAGCAACTGCACCGCTTCATCACAAACCACCAGCGCCGTCCGGGTAGCCTGCAATTTGGCCATGGCGCTCAATTTCTCGCTGGCACCGCCTTGGTCCAGGGACGACGCCGCCTGGTAGGTCAGCAGGCGGGCGGCCTGAATCCGGGTCGCCATGTCGCCCAATTTTTGCCGGGTCACCTGGAAATCGATAATCTTGCGACGAAACTGTTCCCGCTGCGCGACGTGTTGAAAAGCACGCTCGAAGGCGCCCACCGCAATTCCCAACAGTTCCGCCGCCGCCTGGATGCGACGCTCGCTCCGGCAGGCCAAGACCTGGGCGCGTCCCGCGTTCTCGCTGCCCACCAGGTGATCCAGCGGCACGCGCACCTGCTCGAAGCCCACCGTTCCGATGCGCATGGATCGAAGTCCCAGCACCGGCCCGGCGTCGGCGACAGTCACCCCGGCGCGGTCCGCCTCCACCAGAAAAGTGCTCAAATGGTTATCGGAATCCGCCTCGCCGGTGTTGCACAACACCACATAAACCCCGCAAAGCGGCCCGGCGTTGAGAACAAAGGATTTAACGCCGTTTATGACCCATTCATTGCCCTCCTTGACCGCCGTGGTGCCACAGGCACCGATGGGGTCGTCATCTCCCGGTTCCAGGAAGGCGCCGCCGGTGATAATTTTGCCTTGAGCGACTTTGGGCAGCCATTTTTTCTTCTGGCTTTCATTTCCAAAACGGAGAATGAATTCAGTGGCATACCCCGCCCTGGACACGCAGGCGCCGACGGAGGAATCCGCGCGGCACAACCGTTCGGTCACCAGCACGTTTTCCACCATCCCCAGGCCTTCCCCACCGAACGACTCGGGGAAATGGATCCCCACAAACCCCAAATGGCAGGCTTTTTTCCATATTTTTTCAGGAAATTGTCGGCTTTCCGCCAACTGGGCCACCACTTCCTTTTTGAATTCTCCCCGGGCAAAATCATCCACCGCTTTTTCGATTTGCTGCTGGGATTTGTCGATTTGAAAGATCACGATCCGCTCCTGGCGCTTGGGTCCCTTTTGAGGAGATTGAAAGCTCTACCGGGGACAATCATTGGGAAAAGGTGTGCTACGATTTCAACAGCCCCCGGGAAACAATCAGTCTCTGAATTTCGCTGGTGCCTTCATAGATCCGGTACAACCGCACGTCCCGCAGCAGGATCTCGATCTGATGCACCGTCAAAAGGCCTTCTTCCCCGAAAATTTGCAGTGCATGATCAGCGACACGACTCGCCATTTCGGTACAAAAAATCTTCGTCATGGAGGCTTCGCTGGTAATCTGCCGGCCGTCGTCCCGGAGCCGGGCCGCCTGATAAAGCATCTGGCGAGCCGCAAAAATCTGGGTCGCCATATCCGCCAGCATGAATTCGGCAGCCTGGGAGGAGGTTCCGGCGGTGCTGGCCTGACGCTTCTCCCGCATCCGCTGGATGCACAGGGTCATGATCTTTTGGGCCGCCCCCAAGGCGCAGGCCGCCATGCAGAGACGCCCCTTGTCCAAGACGCGCATGGCGGTCTTGAACCCTTGGCCCACCATCGGCATTCCGCCGATGACATTCTCGGCGGGGACCCGGCAGTCCTTGAAGATCAGCTCGTTGGTATGAGAGCCTTTCAACCCCATCTTGACGTCCGCCGCACCGATGGAAAAGCCCGGCATCCCCCTTTCAACGATGAAAGCCGTCACACCGCCGCGGGCGCGCTTTTCTTCGTCGGTGACGGCGATGGTGGTAAACAGTTGTGCTTGGTCCGCGTTGGTGATGAAGATCTTGTTGCCGTTGAGGACCCAATGGTCACCATCCAGAACAGCGGTGGTGGCGATGTTGCTCGCATCCGAACCGGCATTGGGTTCAGTGAGCGCAAAGGCCGAGCTCCATTCCCCGCAAGCGATGCGTGGCAAATAGAACTCTTTTTGCGCTTCGGTGCCGTCATAGACGATCCCCATGGAACCGATGCCGTTGCTGGTACCGATTCGCGATCGATAGCAACCGTTGGTCTGGGTGATTTCCTCGTAGATCATGACCTCCTGGAGGGTCGTCAAGCCGAGGCCGCCGTAGGCCTTGGGGATCGGCATGCCAAAAAGGCCCATCTGGCGCATCCGGTCAACGATCGGTTCAGGAATTTGTCCCTGCGTTTCAACCGCCAGGGAAATCGGCTCCAGTTCCTCTTGCACGAAATGGCGAACCTGAAGACGCAACCGTTCAAATTCGCCGGAAAGCGTATGTGGCATGACCCACCTTTCTGGGGCATCGTCTAGATTGTTTTGTCAATCCGCCCTGAATGCGTTGGGCAGGAGGGCCAGTAGGTCGCCCGCTCGATGGGCGCCGACCCGGTATCTTGAATGCGGGTGGCCTTGGTTCAACGACCAGTGAAGCGCGGCTTCCGTTTTTCCAAAAAGGCGGTAAACCCTTCCTGCCGGTCCTGGGTACCGCGCACAGTGGTGCTGCCTTCCGCTTCGACCCGGAGACCGATATCCAGGCCTTCATAAAGGCCGGCGGAAATCGCCTTGAGCACGCAGCCCACCGCAATCGGCGGCCGTTCGGCCAGTTGGCGGGCAAAGGCAAACGCCTCTTCCATCAGTTTCTCCGGAGCGGCCACGCGGTCCACCAGGCCGATGGCCAAGGCTTCTTCACCGCCGATCCGCTCACTGAACAGGATCATGTTCAGCGCGCGCGCGCGTCCCACCAGGCGCGGCAGGCGCTGGGTGCCGCCCCAGCCGGGGATAATGCCCAAATTCAACTCGGTAAGCCCCACCGTGGCTTTGGGGTCGTTGGTCATGATGCGAAAATGGCAGGACATGGCCAACTCCAGTCCGCCCCCCAGGGCGAAGCCGTTGATCACCGCGATGACCGGTTTGGCGAAGCGGTCGATGCGACGCCACAACGAGCGCCCCAACGGGCTGATTTTATCGGCATTACCGGCATCGCGGACGTCAAAACCGGCTGAAAAACACTTCTGGCCGGCACCGGTGATCATGACGACCCGAACGGTATCGGACGCTTCGACGGCGTTGATCGCTTCTTCGAAGGCCATCATGGTGTTCAGGTCCCAGGCATTGGCCGGAGGATGGTCGATGGTAATTAAGGCGATATGCTCCGATTCTTCGATTCTGATGTTTTCCATCATCATGTTCCTCTTTGGGTTTTCAAGATCCAGTCCGACAAACCGTTCACTTTGTCTTGGTTTTCTTGTCAGGCCAAGGGATCACCAACACCGGCTTGTTGGTTTTTCTCAGAACTCTGCGCAGCACGCTCCCTGAAAATGCGCCTTCTGCCAACCCCGACCGCGGGCCCCCCATGACGATCGCGGCGCAATTTTTTGCTTGGCTCACCGTCAGGATTTCATCCGCGACCTGTCCCTCGGTGACCATGATTTCATCGATGACCACTTTCTGAAAATCCGCCTCGGAGCTGGATTGCACCGCTTCACACATCCGACCGATGGTTTCCTCGGCCACCAGCGCCTCGGTTCTCTTGTTGATCAGGATATGGCGTGCATGATCGGTTTTCCGTTTCTTCAGATCGGCATAAAGTTCTTCTCCAAAGGCTGTTTCAACACGATGGGCCGTTCCCGGAGGGGTCTCCTCCATCACGTGCAGAATAACGATGCGGGCTTGGTAACGGCTTGCCATTTCCATGGCATAACCAAAAAAATAACGTGCATTGGATGATAGATCCGAAGCGAAAAGAATGGTCTTCACCGCTGCAATCATAGTTGTTTCTCCAGGAAATGATGATTCATGCCACCACTGCACTTTCGATTTTTTTTGAAAACATCTACCCACCAATCATCAGGTTGGGCAGCCAGGTGGCCAGCGCCGGAAAGATCATGATCAGCACCAGAGTCAGCGCCTGCAAAAGCACAAAGGGGATAATGGAACGATAGATATCCGCCATCTTGATTTCCGGCGGGACGATACTTTTCATGATAAACAGATTGAAACCAAAGGGCGGCGTGACGTAGGCCATCTCCATATTCAGGGTAAAAAGGATCCCGAACCACAAGGGATCGAACCCCAGTTCAATAATGATCGGCACAAAGAGCGGGGTCGTCAACATGAGAATACCGGCGGGATCCAAAAACATGCCCAAAAGGAAATAAATCCCTTGAATGGCAATCAAAATCATCCAACGCGAAACATCCAAGGCCAGGACGCCGTCCTTGATCAACCCCTGAATCTCGGTGAAAGCCAGAAAATGGGCGAAGGCGTTGGCCCCGATGATCAACCAGAAGACCATGCTCGTCAGTTTGGTGGTGGACCAGAGGGACTCTTTCAGATTTTTCCAGGTGAGCTTTTTTTGCAGCGCGGCGCAAACGATGGCGCCGAAAGCCCCTACGGCCGAGGCCTCGGTGGGGGTGCAGATGCCGAAGTAGATCACCCCCAGGACCAGCAGGACCAGAAAAATGGGCGGGAAGACACTCTTCAACACCATCAGTTTTTCCCTGAAAGAGTAGCGCTCCGCCACGGGAGGGGCGAGGTTTCGGTTGAAGAGGGTTCGCACGACGATATAGCCGATGAAGACCAGGCACAGCAGAAAACCCGGGATGATGCCTCCGATGAAGAGCTTGCCCACCGACACTTCGGTCATGGCACCATAGAGAATCATGATGATGGAGGGGGGGATCAAGATTCCCAAGGCCCCTCCGGCCGAAATGCTTCCCACCGCCAAGTTCTTGTCGTAGCCGCGGCTGAGCATCGACGGCAGGGCGATGAGTCCCATGCTGATGGTGGCCACGGAGCTGATTCCGGCCATGGCGGCGAAGATGGCGCAGATGACCACCGTGCCGATGGCCAGTCCTCCCGACAAGTTGCCCATCCAGCGGTACACCATTTCGTAGAGGTCATCCCCCATTCCGCTGAACTTCAACTGGTTGGCCATGAAGATGAAAAGGGGAACGGCCAGCAGTAAAAAACTGGTCGATTCGGCATAAGCGGTATTGAAGAGCAGGTAGAGGCCGCTCGGCCCCCAGGTCGCCAAAACCCCCACCGTGGTGATGCTGCACAGCGTAAAGGCAATGGGGATCCCCAGGCTGAGCATGAGGATCATGACACTCAAAACGATGATGCCCAACAGACCTGGTTCCATATACTCAAACGTCCTTTCCTGAGCTTGATGCCGGCGCAATGAGCGTCATCAAACCGCGCAAGCCCCTTGACAGGCTCTGAAGCCAAAGAAGAAATGCCCCGATCGGTACGAGCACCATGGACGGAAACAACGGCAGTTCCAAGATGGTGCTGGATCGCTTGTCATGAACGAGGGCGTCGTAGCAAAGCTCTCCCCCGTACCAGACAATGGCCGAGGCAAAAATCAGAACGGAAAAAAAGGAGAGTAATTCAACGACGGCCCGTTTCCGGGGGCTGAAATTGTTGTAGAACACGTCCATGCGGACATGATCGTCCGCCGCGAGGCAGTAGGCACTGCCCAGCATGACCACCGCCACCTGCAAGTACTGGCTGATTTCGTTGGACCATTTGGTCGGCGAATTGATAAAATACCGGCAAAACACCTCGTAGATCAGAATGGCGATCAGCGGCAGAAGGATAAACGCCGATAATTTCCCGATGGCGATATTGAGACGGTCGATGAATTGAACCCATCGCTGCATGCGCGGCTCCTTTCGAAACCGTCCGATCCTCGGGGCGCCTGGCAAGCCAGGGGCCGCCAAAGGCCGGACGGCTTCCTCACGGCTGGATTCTTCAATCCATCTGGATCCCCTTCTGGGTCAGATAGTGCTTCAGGCTGTCAACCAGTTTGGCACTGACCTCGCTCTTGGAAGCGATTTCGTCCCAGAGCGGCAGGGTCGCCTTGCGGAACTGGTTCACAACCTCCGGGGCCAGATCGATGATCTCGATGTTTTTCTCACGGCAGGTCTGGTATCCGACCTCGTCCCACTGGGGGCTCAAGGCGACTGTTCTCAAGAAGGCATCCCAGCCGGCCTGATCGATGGCGGCGCGGTAATTATCCGGCAGTTTTTCAAGCGATTTCTGGTTGAAGAGGATTTCCACCACTCCCGGGGTATGGAGCCCCGGGCGGATGATGTGGCTCACCACCTCGTAGAACTTGTAATTATCGATGGTGTAGAAGGGGTAATCGGTCCCGTCCACCGTCCCCCGGCTCAACGCCATGTACTGCTCGGCGCCGGCAAGCGATACCGGAGAGCCCCCCAGAGCCTCAACCACCCTGCCTTCCATGCCGGCGGCCCGGATCTTGCGTCCCTTCATGTCGGCGAGTTGGTGCACCGGGAACTTGGTCAGCAATCCCATGTCGCCGCAACACATGGGGGCCACGTAATGGACCTTGTGTTTTTTGAGGGCCTCACGCATCAGATCGAGCCAGCCGTGGTGCTCGTACATCTCCTGGACTTCCTTGGAATTGGCCCAGCCGAAGGGCAGCCACTCGCAGTTGACCTCGGGCACGTAGCCGGCAAAATAGAGCATACTGCCCGAATAGGCATCGATCATCCCCTTGGCCATGGCATCGAAGGCCTCGTTGGTTTTCACCAACTGATCCGGGGTGAAGACCTTGATCTGAACGTTGCCGTCCGTCAGTTCCTTGACGCGGTCGGCAAAAAACTGGGTGGTCTGTCCCATGTGGGCTTTTTCCGGATAGACGCACTGGAGGCGAAACGTGTAGGTCTTGGCGCTTGCAATCCCCTGAAAGGCCAGCGTGAAGATAACCGCGAGGCCCATGAGACCGAGTAATGTGCGTTTCATGCGTGTTTCCTCCTTGAGTAAGCCACCATTGAAAGGTTCCGGGTTGAAACGAAACGGTTTTTGTTGCCAAAGACAGCCCCGCCGTCCGTGGCGGCGATAGGGATGAATACCAGCTATCGTCATGCCCGATGGGCCAGCACCCCGGGCACCGGTTTCCCGTCAGGGACAAGGCCGTAGGGGAGCAGCCCGCTTTCCCGGGCCGAGTGCGCCAGGGCTTCCCGGTGGTCCGGGTGGGCGATGGCGATGAGGGCCCGGGCCCGTTCATTGACCGTCAGACCCCGCAACCGGGCGAGCCCCCATTCGGTGGCCACGCAATCCACCATGGATCGGGGAACGGTGACGTTGGCCCCCTTTTCCAGCAAGGGCACGATCTTGGAGACGCCCCCACGCTCGGAGTAGATCGCAATGACACTGATGCCCTGCTGGTCTTGGGCCAACATGGTTCCCATGACAAAATCTAGCTGCCCACCGGTTCCGCTGACCTGGTAGGGACGATCGCCGGGGATCTGTTCGGAAGCGACCTGGCCGGTGAGGTCCACCATGGCCGCGCTGTTCAAGGAGAACATTCGGGGCTGCTGGGCGATGACCAGGGGATTGTTGGTGTAATCGACCGGGTAGCTGGCAAAAGCGCTGTTGCGGTGGGCGAAATCGTAGAGTTTACGGCTCCCCAGACAAAAGGTGAACACCGTCTTGAAACGGTCGCGTTTTTTTTCGCTGTTGGTGACGACGCCGGCCTCGATGAGGTCCAGCATTTTTTCGGTGAGCATCTCGGTGTGGAAACCGCAATTTTTGATACCGGCATCCTTCAACAGATCCAGAACCGAATTGGGCAATCCACCGATACCGATCTGCAAGGTGGTGCCGTCTTTCAGCAGATCGGCCGCCATCACATTCCTGGCGATGTCCAGGTCCTGCCCGGTTGGCGAAACCACCGGCAGACAAAAGGTCTCGGTGCTGTCGTCTTCAACGATATAATCCACCCGGGAGATGTGAATCGCCTCCTCATCGCCCCCGAAAATCGTCGGCATGTCCTTGCGCACCAGGACCACGATCTTTCGGGCCGCATCGGCGATGGCCATGGTTTCCGAGACCGTCAAGCCGAAGTTGAAGTATCCGGCGTCATCCATGGGCGCGGTCACCAGATAAAAGATATCGATTTTATGATAGTTGCGAATGAAGGCCGGCACATTGTGCCAGGTGCTGGGCTGGTAGATGCCCACGCCGCGCGCCCTGGAATAGGGCCGCGAGTAACCCAGCACGAACCCGCTGTACCACTTGAAAACCTCGCCTTGCGGGTCCACGTCGCAAACCTTGAGCGAATGGGTGTCCAGGTAAGTCCGCACGGTGACGTCGGAAAGCTCGTCTTTCCGCTCGGCCAGGTGCCGATCGATGAGGGTCGCCAAGCTGGCACTGCCACCGAGGTTCACCGTCATGCCGGATTCCACCAGGCCGGCCGCATCCTGGGCGGAAATCAACTTGCGCCGATAGGCTTCTTGAAAACGGTTGGTCATTCTTCTGGTCTCCGTCCCTTATGAACGCATCAAATTCTCCCAGATCATGGTGTACCCCTGACCGCGCCCGACGCACAGCGTGGTCAGCCCAAAACGCAGATCCGGATTCTCCTTGAAGTGACCTTTCATGAAGGCCACCAGCCGCGGCCCCGAAGCGGCCAGGGGATGTCCGTAGGCAATGGCGCCGCCCCATGGGTTTACCCGGGCATCCCGGGAATCGATCCCCAGCCGGTCCAGATCGTAGAGGGCCTGAACGGCAAACGCTTCGTTGAGCTCGATGATATCGATGTCGTCCGCCTTGAGTCCCGCCCGCTGGAGGGCCTTTTCCGTGGCCGGGACCGGAGCGGTCCCCATGACCCTCGGATCCACCGCCGCCACGCCGGTGGACACCCACCGCATTGCCGGCTGGAGCCCCAGCGAATCGGCTTTTTCCCGGCTCATCAAGAGTACGGCGGCGGCGCCGTCGTTGAGACCGGACGCATTTCCCGCGGTCACGCGTCCGTCTTCCCGGAAGGGGGTTTTCAGGGCGGCCAGCCCCTCCAGGGTGGTATTCGGTCTGGGATGCTGATCGGTGTCCGCCAGAATTTCGGAACCGTCCGCGAGGGTGACGTTCATGGGAATGATCATGTCCTTCATCTTGCCGGCACGGATGGCTTTATCGGCCTTCTGCTGGCTTTCCAGGGCATAGGCATCGGACATCTCACGGGTGAACTCCGGAAACCGGTCGTGGATGTTCTCCGCGGTCAACCCCATGTTGAAGGCCGTCTTGTCCCCCAAGGCCACTTCCGCCCGGGGGTGGTTGTCCCGCATGTACCCCATGGGCAGATGCCCCATGTGCTCCACCCCACCGGCGATGAGGCAGTCGGCGGTGCCGGCGGCGATGGCGGCGGTGGCAAACCCCACCGCGGTGAGACCGCCGGCGCACATCCGATCCACTGAGCAACCGGGAATCTCCCAGCCCCAATCGGCCAGCATCGAAATCATCCGGCCGATGGTACCGCCTTGTTCCCCGATCTGATTGGTGGCCCCCCAAATCACGTCTTCGATCATGCCCACCGTTACCGCCGGGTTGCGCTCGGCGAGGGCCTTGAGCACCGTGATGGAGAGATCATCGGCGCGTGTTTTCCAAAAAATGCCTTTTTCGCCGGCTCGCCCGAATGCCGTGCGCACTGCATCCACCACCACCACTTCCTGAATCGTCCGTTTCAACTGTCTGTCCTCCTTGTCGTCAACCATCGGTCGCCGCCATGATTCCGGCGATGCCAAGACCGCCCCCGCCACAGATACACTCCAGCCCGTAGCGCGCCCCCCGCCGCCGCATCTCGTGGAGCATGCTCACCAGCACCCGGGTGCCCGTACAAGCGATGGGATGGCCGAGGGAGATTCCGGAGCCATTGACATTGACCTTGCCGTAATCATCCGGTCCGACCCCCATCTGCTTCAGGTCCGCCAACACCTGGGCGGCGAAGGCTTCCTGAATTTCGATCAAATTCATCGCCGACAACCGGAGATGGGCCATGGCCAGCGCCTTTTCCACCGCCACCGGCACCGTTCGGTAAGCCCGCCGGGGATCATCCCCGGCCACGGCGCAAGAGACGAACCGCGCCAGCGGACGGCAACCAAGGGTGTTGGCCACTTCCGCCGACATCACCACCACTGCGGCCGCCCCGTCGTTTTCGGTGGAGGAATTGCCGGCGGTGCAGACCCCGCCCAGCACCGGCTTCAACCTGGCAAGTTTCTCCAGCGAGGTATCGGCCCGCGGATTCTCATCCTTGGTCACCACCACCGGATCCCCCTTTGGCTGGGGAACCTGGACCGGAACGATCTCGTCATCAAATTTCCCGGCGGCCATGGCGGCGCAGGCCTTCTGATGGCTTTCCAGGGCCCACCGATCGCATTCTTCCCGTGAGATCCCTTCCTCGGCGGCACCGGTTTCCGCCCAGGACATCATGGAAGGCAAGACGCCATAACGTTCCACCGGCTGAGACATGACCCTCGCCCGCTGAATGCGGTCGTAAAACGGAAGCCCCCAGATGGAGAGGTCTCCGTGGCCGCGAGGCATGCCGCGCTCTCCGCCGATGCCCCACTTGATGCGGCCGGGAAGGTAGAATTCGGCGTTGCTCATGCTTTCCACACCGCCGGCGACCACGATTTGGGCCTGACCGGACTGAATCAGACTGGCGGCGAACCGCACCACATCCAATCCCGTGCAGCAGCGACGGTCCAGGGTCACCCCGGGAATCCGCTCCGGCCACCCCGCCTTGAGCAGGCTCATCCGGGCAATGTTGACCGATTCGCCATTCTGGTAGGACTGCCCCAGGATCACTTCGTCCACCCGATCCGCTTCAACTCCGGCCTTTTCAAGGGCCGCATTGAGGACCAAGGCCCCCAGATCGAAGGCCTCTACCGTTTTTAAAGCCCCCATATAGCGCCCCACCGGGGTTCGAACGGCGCTGACAATAACGACTTCTTTCATCTTTCACCTCGTGTCTTCAGCACAACAATCGGCCGGTTGCGTCGCTCCTCGTCGGTGGCCTCCTGGCCGCATACCCGTCAAAAAACGAGCAGCTCGACGGAACGCAACCGATCCACCGTCTCTGTCAAAAGCCACCGTCGGGCATCTCGACAATCTCGCGTCCGGTGCGCAGGCAGGTTTCGATGTTGGCCAAGGTGTGGGGCAGTGTCGTGTCCACGAAAAAGGTCGCCTGAAATACTTTGCCGCGATGAAAATCGTATTTCTTGCCTTTTTTCAGTGAATCTTCGTAGGCGATCAGCGCCATATCCAGCAGACGCCAGGCCATGGTGACATCGGAAAAGGCCAGCAGCGCCGGATACGTGTACGAGGCCCACTGGGTCGGGTCTTTTTGTCTCAGCGTCACCATCCCGGCGGAAGTCTCCCAGAGTCTCGACGCCACCCCGGCCAGGGCCCGGACCCGGTCGCCCAGTGCCGGGTGCTCCCGATGGGTTTGGCAAAACGTTTCGATTTCCTCCCGGAAAGCCCGCACGCAGGCCCCATCCCGGATCGTCATCTTGCGGCCCATCAGATCCATGGACTGGATGCCATTGGTGCCCTCGTACAGGGACATGATCTTTGCGTCCCGGAGGTACTGCTCCAGTGGATAATCCCGGCAGAAGCCGTAGCCGCCCAGGCACTGAATCGCCGTCTCACAGACCCGAAAACCCATATCCGAGCAGTACGCCTTGATGATCGGGGTGAAAAAATCCACAAGGTCCTGGTAGTGCGTCTTCTCCTCGCCGTCCGGCAATTCCAGGGCCAGATCCGACCAGAAAGCCCCGGTGTAGAGCATGGAGCGCATGCCATCCACGACCGCCTTCATCCAGATCAGCATGCGCCGCACATCAGGATGCTCGATGATGGGCACCTCTTCCGCCGTTTTTCCCGCGATATTCCGCCCCTGACGCCGGTCCCGGGTGTAGGCCAGGGCGTTCTGGTAAGCGGTGCTGGCCAACGTCATCCCGCTGACCCCGGTGTTGATCCGCGCGGCATTCATCATCTGAAACATGTGGGCCAGGCCCTTGTTTTCAGTTCCGCACAAATAGCCGATACACGCATCGTGAGCACCGAAACCGAGCTGGGCCGTCGGGGAAGCGTGCAACCCGAGTTTTTCTTCGATCCCGGTGCAAATCACGTCATTGGGGCCACCGAGAGTCCCATCGGCGTTTACCCGGATCTTGGGCACCACGAACAACGAAATCCCCTTGACCCCCGCCGGCGCGCCGTCAATCCTTGCCAGCAACAGGTGAATAACGTTTTCCGTCAGGTCGTGATCCCCCCAGGAGATGAAGATCTTCGATCCCTTGATTTTATAATGATCCCCTTCCGGGAAGGCCGTGGTTTCGATCGCCGCCAGATTGGACCCGGCGTTGGGTTCGGTCAGACACATGGTGCCGGTCCAGGTGCCGCCGAACATTTTCGGAACATAGGTGTTCTTCAACGCCTCGGTGCCGAAGGTTTCGATGAGATGGGCGGCACCGTGGGTCAGGCTTGGCGCCATATTGAAGGATTGGCAGGCCCCGTACATCATGTCGTTGATGACGATCCGCATCATGTTGGGGAACCCCTGTCCCCCGTAAGTCTCGTCCCGCGCGGCGGCAATCCAACCGTCGGCACCGTATTGTTGATACGCCGACTTGAACTCCGGCGGACAGGAAACCGTGCCGTTTTCGTAGCGCAACCCCACCGTTTCTCCGATTTCATTGAGGGGATCGAGCACGCCCTTGGCAAAACTGATCGCTTCGTTGACGAGCAGATCGAGGGTTTTCTCGTCCAGGTCCCGGTATCTTTCAAGCTGGCAGAGGCTTCCGTATTTCAGTTGATTCTTTAGAATGAAAAAAATATCTTTTGAATTGACTTTGAAATGTGCCATGAATTTTTTCCCGTTTCTCTCCGAAGATCGGAATTCGTGATCAACGCCAATAAGGATTCTTCGGAAGATCGTTTATTTTCTCTTCCCGTCCGAATCGTATTCGTACCAGCCCTTGCCGGTCTTGCGGCCCAAGTGCCCCGCCTTGACTTTCCGGCGAAGCAGTAGCGGCGGATAAAAGCGTGGATCTCCCGTCTCCTGATACATGGCGGTCATCGCACCAAAGGTGACATCGAGACCGACCATGTCCCCGGTTTCGAAGATCCCCATCTTCCGGCCCGAGGCCAGCCGCAACCCCTTGTCGATATCTTCCACGGTGGCGACACCCTCTTCAACCAGCTTCATCGCCTCTATCGTGGACGGGAAATTGATCCGGTTGATGACAAAACCGGCGACATCTCGATTGACCATGATCGGCTCCTTGCCGATCTTCTTGACAAAGTCCTTGCCAATCTGAGCGGTTTCGTCGGTGGTGGCGATTCCCTTGATCACCTCCACCGCCTGCATCATCGGCACCGGGCTGAAAAAGTGAATCCCGAGCACCTGATGCGGCCTCTGGGTCATGGCGGCCAGCTCGGTAATGGGAATCGCCGAAGTGTTGCTGGCAATCAATGCCCGAGGTTGGCAATGGTGGTCCAACTGGCCGAAAATCTCTTTTTTGAGGTCTATTTTTTCGAACACGGCCTCGATGGCCAAGTCGACTTCGGCGCCGGCGCTGAAATCGCTGACCGGATGAATCCTGGCCAGAATCACCTCTTTGGCTTCGTTCAGTTTTCCCTTTTCCAAAAACTTGCCGACCGACCAGGAAATGGATTGGACCGCCCGATCCAATGCCTCGCGGTTGACGTCATTCAGATAAACGTCAATTCCTGCCTGAGCACAAACCTGGGCAATTCCACTTCCCATCAACCCGGAACCGACCACCATAACTTTTTGAATTTCCATTTGATCCCTCCTGCGATGATGAACACCGATGAATCGCGCCTTGAAGGCGGCCATATTTTTCAAATCACCTAAGAAACAAGCGTGCTGCCGAACAGCCGAAAACCTCCGCGGATTCCATCCGCCCGCCGTATCGCCCCCCGAAAAGAGAGGTGCAAGCACGATGAAACCAGGACAGAGCAAGAAGTTTGCCAGATGGTTGTTTTTTTCCGATCCATCTGGATTTCGTTTTCTTAAAGATAGTTAGAGCGCCAAACCACCGAGGCGCCAAACCCTGCGGAAAGCAAAAGTGTATAGGTTTCGCTACAGTCTTTGGAGGGGGGATGGATCAAGGGGCTGGTTTTGCGGACTTCAACCAGGGTTGAACAGAATCCTCTACATGTCGTGCTCTCTATACATTTAATGAACCCGAATCACATTAAAGCCAAAAAAAATCACCCAATGCCGTATTTTTTCATTTTTTGATAGAGCCCAGTGCGATGAATTCCCAACAAAGCCGCCGCCCGGACACGATTGTTGTCACAGCTTTCCAGGGCCGACATCACCGCCTTGCGCTCCGCGCTGTCCAGGATCTCTTTGAGGGAAGACGTCCCGGCGGCTGCGGGGGTTTTATGCGGCGGGGTTTCGCGAACGGAAATCGGCAGATCCGCCAGTTCAATTCGTCCCTCTTTGCAGACAATCATGGCCCGTTCTACGACATTGCGCAACTCGCGCACATTACCTGGCCAGGGGTAGTTTCCGATCGCCTCCAGCGCCGGAGCGCTGACGTGATGCACCGACTGCTTCCGCGTTTCGTTCAGCCTTTTCATCACATGCTTGAAAATCAGGGGGATGTCCTCGGGGATGGTTCTTAAGGGGGGCAGATGGATACTGATCACGTTCAGGCGATAGTAAAGATCCAAGCGAAACATTCCGGTGCCGATCATTTTTTCAAGATTCTGGTTGGTGGCGCTGATCAACCTGAAATCCACCGGCTTGGGGCCCCTGCCCCCGATTCGCTCCACCTCCTTTTCTTGCAGCACCCGCATTAACTTGACTTGTACATCGCTGGGCATATCCCCGATTTCGTCCAAGAATATGGTGCCCTTATCCGCCAATTCAAATTTTCCCGGCTTGCCTTTCTTGTTGGCGCCGGTGAAGGCCCCTTCTTCATAGCCAAACAGTTCGGCCTCAATCAAATCGTGGGGGATGGCGGCACAGTTGACCCGAACGAAATTGCTTCCGGCGCGGGGGCTCGCCCGGTGTATGCTGTGGGCGAAAAGCTCCTTGCCGGTCCCCGACTCCCCCACGATAATGACGGGAACATCATTCTCGGCCGCTTGGAGCGCAAGGGTCTTGGCCTGCTGGATCAACTCGGAGTCTCCGATGATCGAATCGAAGGTGTAGCGGCTTCCATTCAGCGCGTTGAGCTCTTCCTTGTAGAAATCCAGATTCTGTTCCAGCGTGTCGATGCGCTGGTAAAGCGATTTGAGCTTGTCATGGCTCATGAACATGAGCTTCCCGACAACCCCCACGATCCGATTGCCCCAACTCAACGGTATCCGGGCCACAACCCGCCACTGATTGTTGAGTAACATGCTACGGCCGATCTCGGCCTTTCCGGTTTCCAACACGCGCAGCATTTCCGTCCCCGGGCTGACTTCCGAAATATGACGACCGATGGCGTCTTCGGGCGACAACAGATAAATGCCATCATTTGCACGGCTCATGGAGCGGACGATGCCATGGGAATCGATGAGGATCATGGACTCATACGGATTGTCCAGCAAGGCCATCAAGAGGTCTTGGGGAATCGAGGTCAACAACTCCTCCTCCCGAATCTTATCCTCAGCGTTATCTATTTTCGACGCCATCCTTTTTTCCTCTTTGATATCCAACCGACAAAGAGAGGGTAACACACTGGCCGCGGCAAGCGGAAGATCTGATGAGCCCTTGAAAATTGGGCGGCGGGAAGAACCGGGGAACCGGATGACACCGATTCCCCGGCCGCGGGAATGCTTCAGCCCTTGATGATGCGGGGCAGAATCAGGTGGTGCTGGGGGCAGATGGACTTGGGATTCTGGTAGGCCGCCCCGGCGAAGGCCACCAGGTAGTGGCGCAACTCGCCCAGCGGCACGATCTCGTCGAGCATCCCGGTGCGGGCGCAGAACTGAGGACGCGACTTGTCGTGGTAATCCCGGGCAAGCTGGTTCATCTTCTCGATCACCGGCTCGATGGGCCTTCCGGCGTCTTTTTCCTTGACCAGACGCCGGGCGTAGGTGGCCACGGCAGCGGTCTCCCCATGCATCACGTAGATCTCCGAGGCCACCGTGCCCAGGGTGAAGGCGTTGTGACGGTTGGCCGTGGGGCCGCCCATGACGTAATGGGCCGCCGCGGTGCCCTTGCGCAGCACCACCAGCATCATCGGCACGTCGGTCTGCTGGATCGAGTAGATCAGCGATTGGCCCAACCCGAGCAACTCGGCCTTCTCGGCGGTATCCCCCACATCGATCCCCGAGGTATCCTGGAACCAGATCACCGGAATCCGGTCACGGCCGCAGAGGGTGACAAAATCGTTCATCTTGATCAGGCCCTGGCGGTAGAGCTTACCGCCGATGCCCGGGTAGTCGGCGTACTCCGGGTATCCCTTGCCCAGATACCCCTGACGATTGCCGATGCAGCCCACCAGGTACCCGTCCACCTTGCACAGCCCGGTGTAAACTTCCGGACCGTAGTCGGGCCGAAATTCCATGTGCTGGCTGCCATCCACCAGACGCGCCAGGATCTGATCGAACTCGTAGACCTTCTTAGGCTCCAGGGGCAGCAGCCGATAAATGTCCTCCGGTGGGTAGGCCGGCGCTTCGGGCTTGGCCACCCGGAAGAATTCCGGATGGTAGGCCGGCATCTGGGCCATATAGTCCTTGAGCCCGTCGAGAACGCCCTCCTCCGTCTCGTACATGTAGCGGAAAAACCCGGTCTCGTCGTAGTGGACCTTCACCGATCCCGGTGGCTTGGCCTTGAATGCCCGCGCTTTTTCGATGAGGCCCTCGGCCATCTCGGTATCGAAGTAGCCCTTGGGGGCCATTCCCGAAACGATCCCCGCCCCGCCCACGGCGATGTTGCAGTTCTTGTGGGCAAAGAGGACGGTGGGGCTGACGCCCTGGTAGCCGCCGCCGGCCGGATTGGTGCCGTAAATGCCCGCCAGTACCGGAATGCCCGCCTGCTCCAGCTCCGCGTGGCGGAAAAACGGCGTGCCGGCCCCCCGGCGGTTGGCGTAAAACTTCTCCTGCTCCGGCAGCTTGGCGCCGCTGCAATTCACCAGCCACACCAGGGGCACGTTGAGGCCCTTGGCCAAATCGGTGACCCGCAGGATATTCTCCGACTGGCCCGGCAGCCAGGCCCCGGCCATCACCTTGTTGTCAAAGCCGATGATCACGGCCCACTTGCCGCCGATCTTGCCCAGGCCGTCGATGACGTTGGTGGTCCCTTCTTCATTGTCCAACGGATTGAAAAGGGTGTGCAGCGGGCACCAGGTCCCGGGGTCGACGAGGTATTCCAACCGTTGCCAGACGGTCATCTCGCCGCGGGCGTTGATTTTTTCGGTGGGAAACCCTGCATTGCGCACCCCTTCAACGGCCCGAGCCACCTCGGCCTCGGCATCCTTCACCGTCTGCACGCTGTCTTCGGTGCGCTTGATTTCACCCTTTTTCAGGGCACGGCCCAGATCGGGCATCTTCTCAAAATACGGTCTCATGATCGACTCCTGTGGCTCTTCAAAGACTTGGTGCTGTCTCGCGGGGAACCAGCTCACCCGCCAGCGTTCTTTTCTCTCAACGTTGCGGCCTTTTATTCAATCACCGCCAGCACGTCGTCTTCCTCCACCGAAGCGCCCTCTTTCACCAGCACTTCCTTCACCGTGCCGTTGCAGGGCACAAACACCTCGGTTTCCATCTTCATGGCCTCGATGACCATGGCCTCGTCGTCTTCCTCCACCTTGTCACCGACGTTGATCTTCACCGCCACGACCTTGCCCGCCAGGGGGGCCAGAATTTTTTCCGCCATTTTTTTCTCCTTGCGTCTAGTTGGTTGATAACTTACCGGTTTCTATATTTAAATTTTCCACGACAGCACGCTCCCGGTTTTTACCGGCGTGCTGTCGCGCACAGGATCGGGCATCTCAGTTGAGCAGGGTGAGAAAAATCCCCGCCGCGATCACCGTGCCGATCACCCCGGCCACGTTGGGCCCCATGGCGTACATCAGCAGGTAATTTTTCTTGTCGGCCTCGGCCCCCACCTTGTGCACCACCCGGGCCGCCATGGGCACCGCCGACACGCCGGCCGCCCCCAGCAGCGGGTTGATCTTGTCCTTGAAAAACAGGTTCATGAGCTTGGCCAACAGCAACCCGGTGGCCGTGCTGACCATAAAGGCAAACAGCCCGAGAAAAAAGATAAACAGCACTTTGGGTTGCAGAAAATTTTCCGCGTTCATGGTGGCCCCCACCGGCAAGCCCAGAAAGATGGTGACGATGTTGAGCAGTTCGTTCTGGGCGGCGTTGGTGAGCCGCTCCACCACCTTGGCCTCGCGAAAGAGGTTGCCCAGCATGAACATCGCCATCAGCGGCGCCGACGGCGGCACGAGCAGAATGAGCAGAATCGCCGCCACCACCGGGAAAAGGATCTTCTCCAAGTGGCTGACCTTGCGGCCCTTCTTCATCCGGATGCAGCGCTCCTCCTTTGTGGTGAGCAGGCGCATGATGGGCGGTTGGATGATGGGCACCAGGGCCATGTAGGAATAGGCCGCCACCGCGCAACTGCCCAGAAGCTGAGGCGCCATCTTGGTGGCCAGAAAAATCGTGGTGGGCCCGTCGGCTCCGCCGATGATCCCGATGGTGGCCGCTTCCTTCAGGTCAAACCCCATGAAATAGGCGATAAAAAAAGTCAGGTAAACGCCGCCCTGGGCCCCGGCACCGAGAAAAATCAGCCGCGGATTGGCCAGTACCGGGCCGAAATCGGTCAACGCGCCCAGACCGAGGAAAATCAGCGGCGGAATCACCTCCCATTGAAGGCCATAGTGGTAAAAGCGCCACAGCAAGCCTTCGCCGGGGGCCATCAGGTTGGCCAAAGGCAGGTTGACCAAGAGAATCCCGAAGCCGATGGGCAACAGCAGCAAGGGTTCATAGTTCTTGGCGATGGCCAGGTAGATCAGCACGAAGGCGATGACCCACATGACCAGCATGCCGGGGGTCAGGAAGAAAAAACCCGATGTCTGGAGCAGTTCGCTGAAATTTTCCATGTCAGGCTTCCTTGCCGGCGCCGATGCGATCCACGACCAGCGAGATGATCCGGATGGCGATGTACAGCAGGGCCATGCCGACGAAGACCCCGCCGATGCCCACGACAAAAATTCCCATGGCTTGGTTCATGTGGAAACCTCCTCGGTCTAAACCCGCGACCGTCTATTGACTTTTCGCTGATGGCCCCGGCGGCCAATCCCCACGCTCGGTCAAGACGGTCCGCAGGGTTTTCAACGCCGTGTTGGTGGCTGGCATCCCGCCGTAGATGAAGGTCTGGAACATCGTCTCGGCGATCTCCGCCGGCGTGCATCCCACGTTCAAGGCGGCGTGGATGTGCAGCTTGAGCTCCTCGGGCCGGGAAAGCACCGTCAGGGCCGCCACGGTGACCAGTTGACGGATCCGGTGGGGCAGCTTTTCCCGGGCGTACATCTGTCCGGTGATAAAGAGGGACAGGTCCTTGGCCAAATCCCGGTCGAAGGCCTTCCAGAGGGCATACGGTCCCTCATCCTGGACCCCTTCGAAGTAGAGAGCCGCCGTCTGGCGGGTTTTTTCCACTACATCATCGTTCATGCAAACGCGCTCCTCAACCTTTTTTTGCGCCACGGCAGGCCAGTATCCGTCCGATCGGAGGTTTCCCCGAGCCAGGTGACGGGCATCTCAAATGGTTGCCGGCAATGCCGCTACCGGTTCGCCTTGCGGATACCGAGCTGGTCCTGGGCGATGATCCATTTGCAGATGTTCGACGAGCCTTCCACCATGGTGTACGTGGGGGCATCACGGTAGTAACGGGCCACGGGATACTCGGTGGAATACCCGTAGGCCCCCATGATGCGCATGGCATAGATCGAACACTTGGTCACCGCCTCACCGGCGATGTACTTGGCCATGGCGACATCCAGACCGTTGTTGAGCCGGCCCTGGTCCTTGCCCCAGGCGGCCTTGTAGACCAGCAGTCGCGCCGCCTCGATCTCGCAGACCATTTGGGCGATCATGTCCTGGTTCATCTGGAAGGTACCGATGGGCTTGCCGAACTGCTTGCGCTCGTTGCAGTAACGGGTCACCGTGTCCAGGCAGGCCTGGGCCAGGCCCACGGCGCCGGCGGCGGCCGAAAGGCGGGTCTGGTTCAGGGAACTGAAGACGATCTTGGTGCCGTCCCCCGGCTTGCCGAGGATGTTTTCCTTGGGAATCCGGGTGTCGGCGCAGAACACCTCCCCGGTGGGGCTGGAAAATGACCCCATCTTCTCCAGGGCCGAGGTCTTGACCCCGTTGAAATTCTTGGGCTCCAGCACGAAGGCCGACAACCCCCGTGAGCCGGCGGCCTTGTCGGTGTAGGCGTAGTAGATAAGCACGTCGGCCACCGGTGCGTTGGAGATCCAGGTCTTGGAGCCGTTGACCAGCCAGTGATCCCCCTTGTCCTCGGCGGTGGAGGCGATGGCCATCACATCGGAGCCGGCGTCCGGCTCGGTGATGGCGAAGCCGCCGATGTAGTCGGCCCGCACCAGCTTTTCCACGTACTTCTTGCGCAGTTCTTCGGTGCCGTAGTTGAAAATGGTGAAGGCGCACCCCAGGGTCTGCATGTTCACCTGCACCCGTAGCGAACTGGAGGCCCGGGCGATCTCCTCGGTGACGATCATCGCCGCCAACCAACCCATGTCCTCGCCGCCGTATTCCTCGGGAATCACGGTGCCGAAGAACCCCAGTTCGCCCATCGGCTTCATCGCTTCCTTGTAGGGCAGGTAGTGCTCGGCGTCCCAGGCGTCGGCATTGGGGGCGATCTTCTTGGCGGCGAATTCGCGCACCGCATCGCGCAACATCTCCAGCTCTTTGGACAACTTGAAATCCATGGAAACCCTCCTTGTGATCGAAAAAAAAAGATAAAAGTCGTACCCGCCATTGCGCCCTGTTTGTGTCAGGCGGCAACGGTTATTCCACTTTTTCCCGCTTTGCCGGCCCCGTGCCCCCATCGCCGATCTCGCACCCCATCATGCGGGAGAACACCTGTGCCTGCCGGCACAACTCCGCGATGCAAAAGGACCGGTACCCGCTGTCTTTGTATCGGATTTCAGGAACGGCCAGGCTCAGTGAACCGAGCAACTGGCCGCGATGACCGAAAACCGGGGCGCTGAGGGACCCCAGTCCCCGATTGCGCTCGCCGAGGCTGGTCGCGTAGCCCCGGGCCGCGATGGATTCCAGGTCCCGGCGCAACACTTGCCAGTCGGTGATGGTACGCTCGGTAAACGGCGTCAGGACGGTAAGTTTGTCCAGATACCGCTCCCGAAACGACTCGTCGCTGAAAGCGAGCAGGCACTTGGAAGAAGCGCCGGCGTACAGCGGCGAGCGACTCCCCACGGGCATGGACGCCTTGAGGACCTGGCGCGACTCCAGGGTATCGATACATACCCGTTCGGCGCCTTCGATGATGTTCAGGTGAACCGTTTCCCCGGTGGCTTCCAGCAGCCCCTGCAAGAAGGGCTGGCCGGCCCTACCGATGGGATAGGCGCCCTTGAGCGCATGCAGAAACGTGTAGAACACCACGCCGAGCCGGTATTGCCGGGTGGCGGGGTCTTGGGCCACGAAGCCATTGGATTTGAGGACCTGTAAAATCCTCTGGACCGTGGCCGGACTGAAACCCAGATGCGCACTCAGCTCTCGAACCCCCCAGAAAGGATGCTCGGCCTGGAAGGAGAGCAGAATCCGCAAGGCTTTTTCGATGGAATTAAAACGCTCAGCTTGTTCCATAATATGATACACTGTTTTATATTTTGCGCTTTTCTATGCCACCCTAAACAATGCCTGTCAACCGGAATCTGAATCTCCCACCAAAAATCAATGACACCCGCCAGGATTTTGGCGTTCTCGGAGTGCAGTTTGCTGCCCTTATCGTCCTGCGAGCCCAAGTCTCGCTTGTACATCCGCTCAATTACTCGAGGAAACCGCAAATCATGGCGATCACCACCGCGGGCAAAGCAATCTCGCCCCCAAAAGACCTGAGCCGAGGCCGAACGCTGATGACTAAACTTTCAATTCTCTCCACCACGGGTAGATTTCCGGCATATCCTGGGTGGGGCTGAGATTGAACTTTGGCTGCCGTTTCTCCAAGAAGCTTTCAACCCCTTCTCTGGCATCCGCTTGGCGGCCAGCCCAGTGGAACATCCATGATTCGATGAGATGCGCCGACTGTGGATCAGGCTCCGAAAGGCCATGCCAGAGCATGGCCTTGGTTAAGGCCACCGAAGTCGCCGAGGTGTTCTCCGCGATTTCCCTGGCCAACTCCAAAGCCGTGGGCAACACTTCCTCAACAGGCAGTATGTAGTTGAAAAGACCAGTATTTTCCATATCCATGGGCAGAAACAACCGGCCGGTGAGGGTCAACTCCAAAGCCTTGGCCGCACCTATCAGACGAGTGAGAAACCAGGTCGAGCACGCTTCGGGCACCAACCCCCGCCTCGTAAAAACAAAGCCCATTTTGGCGTTTTCCGCGGCCACCCGCAGATCCATGGCCAATGTCATGGTTAACCCCACACCCACCGCAGCGCCGTTGATGGCAGCGATGACCGGCTTGCGGCAATTGAATGCGGCTAAAGCGACTTGCCCGCCCCCATCCCGGTGCCGGGTGGGGCTTCCTTTTTTTCCCTCTCGGGCCTGGTAGTCGAATGTCTCCCCCTTGGCAGACAGGTCCATGCCCGCACAAAACGCCTTGCCTGCACCAGTAATCACCAAAGCCCGCACGTCATCATCCTGATCGGCCAGCCCCAGAAGGTTAACCAGCTCGGTACGCATGGTGGGTGTCCAGGCATTGAGCCGTTCAGGCCGGTTCAACGTAATCAAAGCCACCCGATCCTTTAATTCATAGGTTGTATGCTGAAGATTCATTATTAAATTCCTTGAGGTAAAAAATCTTGCAAATTCTATTATTTCAACTTGAATTCATTATCACTGCGGGTATCAAGGCAGGATTTATCTGCCATGATACGCTGGCTTTCGTTTTCCAAGAAGGCCCGCATCCCCTCCTTCTGGTCTTGGCTGGCAAAGGACAGGGAGAAGCAGGCATTCTCCAGGGTGCCGGCAGTGTGCAAATCGGCTTCGTTGGACGCTGGATTTGGCCAGCCCAAGCGCCACCGGACTATGGCGGGTCTTGGATTGCGCCAGAGCGATGGCCTCGTCCATGAGCTTCTCGTCATCCACAACCGCGTTGATGAGGTTGATGCGGTAGGCCTCCTCAGCCGTAACGATTTTTCCAGTCATGACCAGTTCCTTGGCCTTGCCGAGGCCAACCAGGCGAACCAAGCGCACTGTGGCGCCCGCTCCCGGAATGATCCCCACCTTGATTTCCGTCTGGCCGAACCGGCCGCTTTTGCCCTCAATGCGCATGTCGCAGGCCATGACCAACTCCCCCCTCCCACCGAGGGCATAGCCGTCGATTGCGGCGAAATTGGGCATGGATAGTCGCCCCATTCGGAAAGTCAGGTCCAAAAGGGAAAGAAAACGATGAAACTGCTCAACGGCAATTGACCACCCCTCGGGGCAACTTGTCTCCTGCCGCCATTCGATAGGGAACAAACCCTCTATCGACTGCCTCCCGCATCAGATTTTCGCGATGGTCGGGATGAGCGATACGAATCAGCGCGCAGGCGCGTTCATTGATCGTCAATCCCCTGGATCTCACCAGACCCCATTCGGTGGCCACATAATCGACCAGCGAGCGGGGCACGGTGATCACCGTTCCTTTTTCCAGAAGCGGTACAATCCGAGAACGGCCCTTGTATTGAGAATAAAGGGCCAGAACACTCACCCCGGCCCGGTCATGGGAAAGCATGGTGCCCATCACGAAATCCAACTGCCCGCCGGTGCCGCTGATGTGCCGCGGCCGATCACCGCCGATCTGTTCCGACGCCACCTGGCCGACCAAGTCAATTTGCATGGTCGTATTGAGCGAGAACATTCGCGGTTGTTGCGCAATGGTCAGCGGATTGTTGACATAGTCGACCGGGTAGGATGCGAACATTTGGTTCCGATCCAAGAAATCGTACAATCGCCGACTGCCAAGGCAAAATGCGAAAGTTGATTTAAACCGGTCGATCTTTTTCCGGCTGTTGTCCACAATACCGGCTTGAATGAGATCGAACATCTTATCCGTGAGCATTTCGGAGTGGATTCCAAGATGCCGCACACCTGCATCGCTTAGGGCATCCAGAACAGAGTTGGGCAACCCGCCGATACCGATCTGCAAAGTCGAGCCATCCTGGATAAGACCGGCCGACACGATGTTGCGGGCGATCATTCGATCTTCTTCTTTGGCCTCAACCGGTGGCAGACAAAAAGTTTCAAACTCTCGATCCTCAACGATGTGATCAATCTTTGAAATGTGAATCGCTTCTTCCTGACCGCCGCAAACTGCGGGCATATCTTCGCGCACCACCACAACTATTTTCTCGGAAACTTCGCAAAAAGCCATCAATTCGGTCACGGAGAGGCCGAAATTGAAGTAGCCATGGCGATCTATCGGCGCAGTGACGATGAAAGAGATATCCTTTTTCAATTGTTCACGGATCACCCCGGGTGCCATGTGCCAGGACTGCGCCCAGTAGAGACCGCTGCCCTGCTTGGCTACATGGGACCGGACAGAATGCAAGAAGAACCCGCTGTACCATTTGAAAACCTCACCGTTCGGATCTGCTTTTAAAAAATCATGCTCAGCAATATCCAGCGTGGTGCGGATGGTCACGTCGGCCAACTCGTTTTTTCTTCGCGCCAAGTGCTTGTCAATGATCCGGGCAATGTTGGCCGAAGCCCCCATGAATATGCTCATCCCGGACTTGACCAGCCCGGCCGCCTGTTCAGGGGAAATTCGTTTTTGGTTATACTCTTGCTCCAGTTGCGTCATCGTCATTCGCGCACTCCTTTGTTGTCGTCGATCCGTATTCGCTGGCGGCAAAGCTGCTGGAATCCGCCCGCCCGTCTCGCCATCGCTGGTAAAAGGCGATTCCGCCGAGCACCAACACGCCCAAAATATCTGTCCATAACCCCGGTTTAATCAGAGCAAGACCGGCAACAAGCAAAAGCAGCCGGAAAAACCAGTTCAACCGGGCGACGAGGTAGCCGATCAAGCCCGACCCCAAGGCCACGGTTCCGATGGTCGCCGAAAAAGCGGCAAGCGAAATTGCACCGATTGAGCCTTTCCAAATCAGCTCCGGGCTGAAGACGAAAAAGAAGGGAACCAGATAAGCGACGGCAGCCAGACGCATGGATTCAAAACCGGTGGCAAACGGTTTTGAACCGGCGATGGCGGCGCCGGCAAATGAAGCCAGGGCCACCGGCGGTGTAACCGTCGACAAACAAGCATAATAAAAAACGAACATATGCGCCGCCAAAGGGTTGACCCCCAGTTCGATCAGAACGGGGCCGCCCAGAATAACGGTCAAGATATATGCCGCCGAGGTCGTCAATCCCATCCCCAAGATGATAGATGCAACCATTACGAAAATGAGCGACAGAATGAGATTTCCACCGGCAGCCTCGATGATAAGCCCAGAAAACTTGAGCCCCAAGCCTGTCTGGGTCACACAACCGATGACGATGCCGGCGCACGCGCAGGCCAGGGCAACCTCGAGGCAACCGGTGGCGCCTTTTTCCATCGCATCCAAAACCGCGCGAAAACCCATCCGGGTCGCCTTGCGGATCGCGCTGATCCCCCAGACTGAAATAATGGCCCATAAACCGGACTTCATTGGCGAGTAGCCGAGGACTAGAAATCCAAGCAACAAAAAAGCCGGAATCATCAGGTGGCCACCCTGCTTGACCGTTGCCAGCAGTGGCGGAAGTTCATCACGGTTGAGCCCCCGGAGCCCCAACTTCAGCGCCTCCATGTGGATCATCCAAAAAAGGGCCAAGAAATAAAGAACGCCAGGCAAAATCGCCGCCTTGACCACTTCCAGGTAACCGATGCCAAGCATGTCGGCCATGATAAACGCGCCGGCGCCCATGACCGGCGGCATGAACTGGCCGCCGGTGGATGAAACCGACTCGACCGCGCCTGCAAAAACGGAACGGTATCCGATCTTTTTCATCAGCGGGATGGTAAACGATCCGGTGCTGACCACATTGGCCACCGCCGAGCCACTGATCGTGCCGAAAAAACCGCTGCTGACCACAGCGACTTTGGCCGGTCCGCCCCGGAAATGACCGGCGATCGCATTTGAAAATCGGATGAAAAACTCTCCGGTACCTGAACTGACCAGAAAAGCGCCGAACATGATGAACACGAAGATAAAGCTGGCGCTCACCCCCAGGGGGATCCCGAACAGACCCTCGGTGGTCAGGTATTGGTAGGAAATAAACTGCTCGAAATCGATCGGGAAATGGCCCCACAACCCCGGGATACGATCGCCAAAAAATGTATATAAAATGGCGATAAAGGTAATGATCGGCAGGGCCCACCCCATCAGTCTCCGGGTACACTCCAAAACGAGCAGCACCAGGATGGCGCCAAACCACAGATCCATCTGGGACGCTTCGCCGCCACGCATGGCCAGACTTTTATAGGTCATCGCGAGGTGCACAAGGGTGATAACGCTCACCAGCGCCAGTCCCCAGTCAATCAGCCGCCATCGCCAGGGGTATTCATCGCCATAGCGTTTGGTGATGGGAAAAAGGAGAAAAACCAAGGTGCCGGCAAATGCCAAATGAATGGACCGCTGCACCAGGGCGGAGTACAAACCAAACTGGGCCGTGTAAATTTGAAAAAGGGCCATGCTTATAGCGACAATCCGAACGATTTTAGCAATTACCGCTTTTCGCTGCTGAAGCTTATCCGTCATGGTCATGCTACCCCCTATTTCCTTCCGCGCTTCCACCGGCGATTCTTTTTAAGCAAAAAAAGTGTTTTGCTCGAAAATATTTTTCCTTAACTCAACGTTCGGTTTTCACCTTAAGGTACATGGCCATCCACCTGGAGCGGATATCTCGCTGTTCGGGCAAGAGCTGCTTCGCACTTTATGCGGATACAGAGCAAACTGCCGGCCTCGGCATAGTCGAGCAGGCGCAAGCGTCGACCATTAATAATCAAAGCATGATTGGCCAAATCCGGGGAGCCCAGCCGGAACACCACCTGCTCGAGTTTTTGGTTGATGTCCGCCAGCTCTGCCGACCCATCACCTCGCGAACGGTACGTCCCCAGAACAAAACCCTGTCCGTTTAAACTGGATTTGAAGGTCATGTGGGTCAAAAGGATTTGGTTTTCGCCGATAACCCGATAATGTTCTTCAAAGGGCGCTCTGTCGTAAGAATGGAAAAACCAGATCGAAAAACCGTCCCCCGGTGCGACCGTCTGCCGAAGAAGAACCGCTCCTGAATTGTATTGCGCAACTTCAATGTAAAACCGTTGAGGGATACGCCAACATCCGGCAAGCAAAAGCAGCGGGAGTAAGAAGACGGCGACGATGGCAATGCCGCCCCTGTATACACGCCCCTGCTTTTGCACTGCCGGAATTTGAATCATGCTACTTGATCAATCCTTTTTCCTGAAAGTATTTCAACGCGCCAGCGTGAAAAGGTACGGGCATGCCTTTAACCGCGTTCTCCAGCTTGACGTTCTTGAATTGGGCATGGATCTTATCAAGGTCTCCCTTGTGATCGAAAATCGCCGTGAGAATGTCGTAGACCAGCTTTTCGTCCATATCCTGATGGACCACAAAAATTCCCATCCAGGACAAAGTATGATGCGGTTTGTCCTGCCCTTTGTAAGTACCGGCAGGGATAGTCGTGGGGAAATAGGCGGGAAACTCTTTGTTGATCTTCTCGGCGATTTCAGGTTCGATATTCAAAAATATGATGTCCCGCTGGGTGGCAAGATCGGTCAAGGCCGGCGCAGGGGTGCCCAAGGTCACGATGCCGGCGTCGATGTTATTGTCTTTCAGCGCTTCTGTGGTTTCGGTTGCACTCAAAAATTGCTCTTCGATGTCATCATAAGTCAGGCCGAAAACATTCATCACATATCGGGCCATGGCTTCGGTACCGCTTCCCGGAGCGCCGACGGCAACCTTTTTCCCCTTCAGGTCCTTGATCGTCTGGATATTACTGCCGGCAAGGGCGAAGAATTGGATGTCGATGGGATAAGTAGACATCAGGCCGCGCAGTTCTTTGACCGGCTTGTTGGCAAAGGCATCCATTTGATTGTAGGCATAAAATGCAGTGTCTGGCATCGAAAGCGCAATGGCGTCCTGGCGTTTCGCCACGGCGCGGATGTTTTCCACGGATGCGCCCGAAGGATGCGCCGCGGCATAGTACCCCTTGACATAGCTGTTGATAATGTTGGCCACGCCGCCACCCAACGGATACCAAGTCCCGCCGGTGGAAGCAGTACCGATGGCCATTCTCTCATCGGCCGCCACCGCCTGACTCGAAATCCCCACCAAACAACAAAACATCAGGCTCATGACAAAAAAGAAAACGACACAACTTTTTTTCATTTTTCCGCCCTCCCGTTAAAATTTATAGTTTGAGTAACCTGGCCCCCTTGCTCTCTTTGCGCTCAACAGTTTGTCACCCCGCGTCCACCTTCTGGAAAACATAGTTAAACTGCCCGTTGGACAGTGTGTTGGGAACGGCCTTCATCGGCATCCCGATTTGTATTTCCGCCTCGTCAATGTCTGCGGCAATTCTGCCAAACACCTTGAAATCTCCATAGTCCAACAATGCGATGGCATAGGGTAAATCCGCATCAAAGCCCATCGGCGCAAACTGCAGCCGACTGTAGGTAATCAGTGTGCCTTTCCCCGAGACCTCAAACCACGCCATATCGCTCGACAGGCAGTCGCAGCAGTCGGCCCGGGGCGGAAAAAATTGACGACCGCAGGACTTGCAGCGGGATCCTGCAACCCGGCCGTCCTCAAGATGGTCTATGAAATCGTTGACTTTGGTGGTGGCGGTAAAACTCACCGTGCCGAATTTCTTGAAACGCACATCCGCTTCCTTTTTGCCTGCCATGCGATCTGCCCTCCTAACGGCCCAGGATAGTGACGTTGCCGTATAGCCCGACGCCGCCGATATTGTGAACCAGCCCGATTTCAGGATCCCTGACCTGCATGGGGCCGGCCTCTCCACGCAGTTGAAGGACGATGGTGCGAATCTGGGATCCGCCGGTGGCGCCAATGGGATGCCCCTTGGACAGCAACCCCCCGTCCACGTTCACCGGGATGCGACCCTCCTTGTAGGTCTCCTTGCTCCGAATCAACTCCTTGCCTTCCCCGGGTTTGGCAAACCCCAGATTTTCATAAGCCATCATCTCGGCGATGGTGAAACAATCGTGCACTTCGGCCACATCGATGTCCTCGGGCGTCACGCCGGCCATCCGGTAAGCCTGCGCCGCCGCCTGACGCGCCACGGCCAGCCCGGCCAAATCATCTCTGCCCGCCAAATTCACCGGTGCGCTGGCAGCCCCCACGCCCAAAATCCAGACTGGCTTTCGGGAAAGCGCCTTGGCCCGCGCTTCACTGGCCACGATCACGCAGGAACTCCCATCGGCGTTGGCGCAGCAATCGCCCACCCGCAGCGGACTGGCCACCCCGCCGGCCAGAATGTTTTCCGGATCGGCAAACATCTCTGCGGTCACCGGTTTACGGTAAACGGCGCGATCGTTGATCTGCCCGTAAGTGGCCGCCTTGACGCGAATGGCCGCCAGGTCCTCGGCACGGGTGCCGTATTTTTTCATGTGGGCTTGGGCATACATGGCGTAATAGGCCGGCATCATGGTACCGAACGGGCTTTCCCACTGAATGTCGGCCCCCCGGCCCATGCGTTCCTGGGATTCGGCCGAGGAAATCTCCGACATCTTCTGAAATCCCAGCACCGCCACCACCTCGTGAAGCCCCGAGGTCACCAACGCGTAGGCGAGCTTCAACCCTGTGGAACTCGACGAACAAAGTGTCTCCACATAAAAAGTGGGCTGGGGGTTGAGGCCGAGGTACTCGGCCAATACACCGGCCGGTGACCTCTGTTTGTCATACTCCGGGGCCGAACAAACCACCGAGGCCTCGATGTCGCGGGCCTTGATGCCGGCATCGGTCACAGCCTCCTTGAATCCTTCGAAAGCCAGTTCCCGGATCGACCCTGGATAACTGCGCACAAAATGACTTTGCCCCACCCCGATAATCGCTGCTCTACCCATTTTAATGATCCTTTATTGTCTTGGCTTTTGCGGTTTGCGCCAATTTTCCGAGAAATCACCGTCTTTTTCGCTCATTTCTGACGCTCGTTCCCGTTCCGCTCTCCCCTCTGAAAAGGTTATGGCCGACCGGCCGAACGGGTCAGAAGGCATTGTCCGGATTGTCAAGAATCTGGCGGCCTGAACGCATTCGGCGGTATAGGCCAGTGCGTTGCGATAGGCGGTGCTCGCCATGGTCAGGCTGCTGACCGCAGTGTTGATGCGAGTCCTGTTCATCATCTTAAACATATGCGCCAAGCCCTTGTTTTCTTTACCCCAAAGATCGCCGATACACCGGTTGCGACTGCCGAAAGTCAATGCAGCGGTAAGCGAGGCGTTTGTCAAAAGAAATCGGCTCCGCTTCAACGCTGGCGTTGATTGAATTCGATCTTAAAATCTGTCACGGTCATTTCTCTCCAGATCTAAACGTGGCACCAGACACTGGCAGAGTCCCCGAAGATCTTGTGTGCAATCTTTGATGCAGCAGCACACAACCGCCCATCCGCATGCTTTTTCTTGACGACGATTCAATGGCTTAGGCTTGGGTCGAGCACGACTTTCATGCAAGTTTCCCCGGGCAAGTCCCCACCCACCAGGGCCAGGGCATGTTCCGCCTTTTCCAGCGGGAACCGGTGGCTGATCATGTCCTTGAATGGATACTTTTTTCGCTTTGCCATCTCGATGGCCGGCACCACGGCCTTAAAGTCGTGGGAGAAAACACCGATGATGCGAATCTCGCGAAATACCGCACGATCCAACAGCAGCGGAATTTCCACCTGCCCGCCATAGAGCCCCGGCAAAATGACGGAAGCCCCGACGCCGGCCAGATCCAGCGCCAGACGCGCACCGTTTGGGTGCCCGCTGGAATCCATCACCAAATCCGCCATGGCCCCGCCGGTGACTTCGTCGACCACCTTTTGCGGATCGTCCCGATCCGCATTGATCACCACATCCGCCCCGAAGCGCCGGGCCATCTCCAAACGCTCTGCATCCCGCTCCAGACCGATGACCATGATCGGCCCCGCGCCGGCCTCCTTGGCCACCGCCACGGCAGCCAAGCCCTGCTGACCTGGGCCGATGATGGCAACCGGCTGACCGATGCTCACTCCGCCGATCTGGCGCAGCCAGCGCACCCCGTTACCCAATACCGCGCAAATCATCACCCCTTCTTCCGGCGACAGATCCTCGCCGATTTTATGCACCATGGATCGGGGATGGATGTAGAGATAATCGGCATAGGCACCGAAGAGGTGCGGCGGCTTTTCACAGGAAACCATGGATCCGTAGTTAAAATAGCGCTCGCAGAGAGTGTAGCGACCCGCGAGACAGGGCTTGCACATCCCGCAACCAAAGGCGTACTCGATGATCACCCGGTCGCCTTCCTTGACTTGATGTCTCTTTTGAGCGGCTGCACCCATCTTGTAAACACGGCCGACAATCTCGTGGCCGAGGATGATCGGCCAGGGGCGAGGTCCCCGGGAACTCTTGCCTTTGAATATTCCGGGATCGGAACCACAAACGCCCGCCAGTTCAATTTTGAGGATGCCGTCTTGCTCACCGATGTCCGGAAGCGGATAGGTTCGAATCTCCAGCTTTCCCGGACCGGTTGCCACAATTGCTCTTGTCTTCATTCCAAGGACCCGTCCCTTTCCCGGTCGAAGGTGCCGGGCCTTTGTTCCGGCCGATCGCCTTCGATCAGACGTGCTTTAACCACTCGATTCATTGCGTTCTTGGGAAGCTCGGAAACGCTCTTCCAGAATCGGGGAACCTTGAAAGCCGCCAGTTGGCTCTGGCAGTGGGCAATAAGCTCCCCCCAGTCAATCGCTGCGTTTCGGTCGGCAACGACAAAAGCCATGACCTCTTCTTCGCCGACGGCGTCCTCTGGGCGAACCCCGACAACTGCCGTTTCGCTCACCGCCGGGTGCTGCACAATCACTTGCTCCACCTGGGCGGCGCTGATGTTTTCGCCTTTCTTGCGAATGACATCCTTGGCACGGCCCAGGAATCGGATCCAGCCACGTTCATCCATGGTGCCCCGGTCGCCTGTCCGCAGCCATCCGTCGACCAGCGTTTGACGCGTGGCAGCCGCATCCTTCAGGTATGCTTTCATGACCGCCGGATTACGAATGGCAATTTCACCGGCGATGCCGCGGGGAACTTCCGTCAGCTTGTCGTCCACAATGCGGATTTCGTTGCGTTCCTCGCCACCGATGTCCATGGGCACCCCCACCGCCCCATCCACGCAGGGTTCTTCCGGCGGGCTCATCACCGCCAGGGGTGCCTCGGTAAGGCTATAGAGAGTCTGGAGTTTGACGTCGAAGCGGCGCTGGAAATCGGCATAACAGCCCGCCGGGACCCCGCCGGCAACCACCACCTCGACCGGATTGTCGGCATCGTCGGACGCCGGCGGCCGATTGTAGAGGATGGTGGTCAAGGCCAGCAGCAAAACCATTTTGTTGGCCTGGTAGCGGCGGGTCCACGACCACAGACGGGATGCGCTGAATTTTTCGACCAAGATAAAGGTCGCCCCGGCTAAAAGGGTTCCCATGCAGGAATAAAATTGAGCGTTCACATGAAACAGAGGATTGGCTGTCAACAAGCGGTCGTGCTGATCGAGGCGTATGGTGCGGGCAAAACTAGCGGCGGTGGTCAAGTAATTTCCGTGGGTATGAATGACGCCTTTAGGAAAGCCTGTGGTGCCCGAGGTGTATAAAACCAACGCGTCGTCATCCGCAAAGATCGGCACATCCGCGTCCGGTGGGTCATCCGAAAGGGTATAAAAACTTTCGATCGCCAGGCCGTTGTTGTTCCTCCCCAACCCGAGCCAATAAGATACACTGGGGCATTGTGCATAGAGCCGATGGAAATGTGCCGCGGATTCCTCGCCGACGACCACCGCCTTGGCCTCAGCATGATTGACAATATAGGTCATTTCGCCTGCGCTGAGCTTCAAATTGACCGGAACCATCACCGCACCGAGCCGCAGAAGAGCCCACCAGACAAAAAGAAACTCGGGACGGTTGCCGACAAGGACCGCGACTCTGTCTCCTTTTGCCAATCCGAGGCCAGAAAATCCGTAGGCCACTTGGCGGGAACGCCGATCCAGTTCTCCGTAGGTATAGGAGGTGTCCTGAAAAACCAGATACTCACGCTCGGAAAACATTTCCGCCCGACTTCGGATCAGATCACGAACATTATCCATCGGTGTGCTCCCGTTTCGGTTGGGTCAAATTCCGTGCTTTTTCGGCCTTTTTCCTGCAGGCATGGCAAGGCGGCAGGATTCAAGCGACCTTTCAACCCTTGACGGCGATCAAAGGATACTCTCCTTCGTATCCCATGGCTTTGGAAAGGGTGCCGCCAAGCGTTTTCAACCGCTCAACGGCCTTTTCTCGCCTGGATTGCGCCTCATCAGCTGATAGCGATAAGTTCACGGCCGCAACGACCCGGCGCTCTTGATTGAGCACCGGCACACCCAGGGAATAAAGGGCAATCGACATCTCCCGATCGCTAATGGAATATCCACGCTCACGGGTTTCGAAAAGATCTTTCCGGAGGGCGTTTTCATCAGTAAGGGTATACCGCGTCAGCGGTTCCATCTTCGGACTGATTCGCTCAAGCACCTTTCTGAGGGCGTCGTCCGGTAGAGCAGCCAGAAGCACCTTTCCCGTGGCAGTGCAATAGCTGGGAAGCCTGGAACCTTCCTGAAGGTTGTATTTCAAGAACCGCTGTGCCTCATGGCGACAGAGAAAAACAATCTCATCCCCATCTAACACTGCTAAATTTAAAGTATAATTATATTTTTCGGAGAACTCGGCGAGGTGCTCTTCACCCAACCGTTTCAATTGCGAGCCATTCAAATAAGCAAAACCGAGTTCCAGCACCTTGGGGCCAAGCATGAATTCCCGATTCCGGCCGCGGTGAAGGTAGCCCAGTTGCAGCAGGGTGTCGGTGAATCGCTGGACAGCTGTCGGATTCATGGCGGTGATACGAGCGATTTCGCTCAATTTAAGAAATGGCCGCTCCGGGGTAAATGCTCGCATGATATTAAGACCGCGAGCGAGAGATTGAACATAGTTGAGATTTTTTCGTTCCATAAATTAACGCCCTGCGTTATTTTGTTTACTCATTGTGTTATTTTTAAACTGCATCCACAAATCGTGTCAAGTAAAAAAAATGAACACCATACAGATTCTTCATATTTTTACAAATATGTAACAATTTGCCTCTTGATAAAAACAGACAAACACATGGCGAGAATGGTAAACGACGCAGCGGTTTGGTTTTTAAGGAAACAAACCATTTCTTGAATGAGACAAGATCGGCAGGGAACCGAGGCAGATATAGACGGTTCTTTTGCCGTCTATTGATTCCACATCATTCCTCCAAATTTTACTGATAAATATGGCAAGTATGCTGGATACCGGTACCCCGGATGGATGTCTTCGATAGGATGCCGCCCCTAGGTGTAATGGCAAAGCGCCGAAAGATACGACCCTCACAGCGTCAGCGATGGCATTGCCCATCGAAGAGTGCTGACGATAGGGCGACTTGCTCCAGCTATGGCAGGCAATCCTTGAAAAAAGCCACCTTGCCAAAACCGAAAACCAAATAGGGATAGGGGCGGTCAGGTAACCTGACCGCCCCTATCCAAAACCATTTAAAATACGGGCCCGCACCGGGCAAGTCAAACAGTTGAAGTTATGAGAGCCAAGATACGCCGAGCGTGTCACTACCGTCGATCTCAAAAAGGTCGTGCCTGACCGAGGGACGGGTGATTTATCGTATTAGATGTTCGCATCTTCCCAAGGCTTTCCAATTACCCTCAATCGAATCTGCCCGTACGGGCCAAACCACCAAACGTTTTTATGACCAAGTGAGGCGTTATGACGCTCCGCTATTTTCGATAAAGGGCAAAATCCGGTTTCCGTTTTTCCATGAAGGCATTTCGGCCTTCAACGGACTCGTCTGTTCCGTAAAACATGCTCAGCCCACCGACACCCAAGTTGGTGATCCCTACCACTCCATCGGTTTCGGCATGGAAGGCGTACTTGAGCATCTTTAAGGCTGTCGGGCTCTTTTCCAGAAGCGCCTGGCACCATTTATCCACTTCACCGTCCAACGCCTCCGCCGCCACCACGGCATTGACCAATCCCATGTCAAGGGCTTCTTGGGCGGTGTAGAGCCGGCACATGTACCAGATCTCCTTAGCCTTTTTCAGCCCCACGCATCGTATCAGATCTCCCGTTCCGAATCCGGGGTCGAAGCTACCGACCTTGGGACCCGCCTGGCCCAATTTGGCGGTGTCCGCCGCGATGGACAGATCACAGACGACCTGAAAAACGTGCCCGCCACCAATGGCATATCCATTCACCCTGGCAATCACGGGCTTGGGAATCGAGCGAATCAGTTGGGAAACGGTCTGCCAACCGACCTCCACCGGAAGCGCCGCGATGGTGCCCGCGTATCCGCCCTTGTCCCGGATGGATTGATCGCCTCCGGTGCAGAAAGCCTTTTCACCGACACCGGTAAAGACGACGACCCCCACGGCAGAATCGACCCAGGCATCCGTTAATGCCTTGTTGAGCTCCAACAGCGTCACCGGCGTGCAGGCGTTGTATTTTTCGGGTCTATTGATGGCAATGCGTGCCACCCCGTTGTTCTTTTCATAGATGATTTCTTCGAAATCCATGATGCTTTTCTCCTTTGGCGCGTGATTCCCTTTTAGTGGCGGTAGTTGTAGGACAAATAAGCCCTGCCCATCAGTTCCCGTTGCACGACCAACTTGGAAACCTGGGGGGTGCCATCCGCGATTTCGATTGCCAGGACATCTCTGAGACGCTGTTCAAGGGGATATTCCTTGGTGTAACCATAGTGGCCATGCAACACGATGCAGTCGCGGATGGCATTGGTGGAAAAACGGGGCGCCATCCATTTGACCATCCCGGCCTCCTTGGTGCTGGACTGCCCCTTGTCTCTTAGCCAAAGCGCCTTGTAGCAGAGCAGCCGCACCGCTTCCAGGAGGCTGAAGTGCTCGACGAGGGGAAAAGATACGCCTTCAAAGGAGGCCAAAGGCCGCCCAAAGGCGATGCGCTCCTTGACATGCGCTATGGTCTCTTGAAGCGATACCATGGCCGGGGCGATGGCTTCCAGACAGAGAAAAATGCGGCTGATGTCAAATCCACGCATGGCCAGTTTGAACCCCGCCCCCTCCTCGCCGATCAAATAGGTTTCGGGGATTTCGACGTTCTGAAAAAAAATCGATCCCCTTACAATCGCATTGCAACCCAAGTCCTCATAGCCCTGGGTTGAAACGCCAGGAAGATTGCAGGGAACCACGAAACAGCTGACCCCTTTGGCGCTGGTTCCGGCTTCCGTCCGGGCGAACACCAGGGCAAAATCGGCATCCATAATCGCGGTAATGCCCGATTTTTCACCATTGAGAATATAGGCGGCCCCCTTTTTTTGAGCTGTGGTCTGAAGGGCGCCAGCATCGGTGCCGGATCCGGGTTCGGTCAGGCAGAAAGCGGTAATCCCTTCTCCCGAAAGAAAGGGTTCCAGAAACTGTTTTTTGGCTTCCTGGCTGCCGTGTTCCAGTAGCCCGGCACAGAGGTGCCCGGCCACATGGGTCGACATGGGGATGCTGCAATCACCCCGGGAGAGTTCTTCACAGACGATACCCTCGGTGACAAAAGATTCTCCAAGGCCACCGTCCTTTTGGTTGACGGAAACCCCGAGAAACCCGAGTTCTCCCATTTTTCGAACCAGCTTCCGGGGATAGGTCTTTTCGCGATCCCACTGGCTGTAATACGGGGCCAGCTCTTCCTGGGCAAACCGACGGACCTCTTTTTGAATCATTTTCTGATCTTTGTTCAGCTCAAAATCCATTCTTAGACCTCGCTTCGATTGGCTTCGGTGCCTGCTGTTCGATTTGTGCTCGGGATTGAATCAGGGCTTTTCCAACAGCCCTTTTTGAAAATCTATTTTGGCCCAGTCTCGCACTTGGTAGTGGATCAGTTTCCCGGTTGCGGTCATGGGCAATTTATCCACAAATTTATACAACCTAGGGCGTTTGTACCTTGAAAGCATCGGATGATTTTGACAGTGAGTATCCAGCGCCTGGGCTGTAAGTGAATCATCGGCTTTGATGACATAGGCGACAACGAGTTCTCCCCATTTCTCGTCCGGGACCCCTGTTACCACGCAACTGGACACCCCGGGATGCTCATTCAGCGCCTCTTCCACCTGAACCGGTTGCACATTTTCACCACCCGATATGATCATGTCATCTTTGCGGCCTACAATGGTGACATACTGTTGTTCATTCCACGTAGCCAAATCTCCGATATAGACCCAACCTTTGTAGAATTTTTTACGTGCTTCGTCCGGCTTGTTAATATAATCATAGGCGCATTTCGCAGGGGATTTAATAATGACTTCTCCCACTGTCTTGTTATCCTTTGGAACCGTCTGCTCCGGCTCCGCCAATCGATCGGGCAACATCTCCACCACCGCCATATCGTCATCCGTGCAAGAACGACCTGCGGTCCCAGCCATTTCAGGGAGATCAAACGGTCGCAGAAAAGTGTTCCAGAAGGCTTCCGTTGAACCGTATCCATTGAAAATGTTTTTTGTAAGAACATCGTGGCATTCAATGCACAATTGTTTTTCCAGTGGCGCTCCCATCGTAACAATTCCTTTCAAGGAGCTCAAATCCCGATTCCTTGCGATCTGTTCATCTTTCAGCATCTTTAACGTGATGGGTGCGCCAATCAGATAACTGAGACGATATTTCTCCACATAATCAAGAACCGTTGCGGCAGAAAAAGACCTTAGCACAACAACCTTCCCCCCAATGTATAAAGTAGGATTGGGGCCCCCGGAATACAAACCGCCTCGGTGGAACCAGGGGGTCATGTTCAATGTTTTATCCAATGGAGACAGCGGAAAATGCATGATCACATCATGGGCGCTCAGTATATCGTTCACGTTGTTCAGCGGAACGCCCTTCGGCATTCCGGTGGTTCCCGATGTATACAGCCTTGTCACCTCATCGTAGATATGGCTTGGTCTCTCTATTCCAGGTTCATTATCCGAGGCCTTCCGAATGTATTCATTATAGGAAATGGCACCGGGAAAAGGTTGTTGTTTTTCGGTGATGTCAACCATGACAACCTTTTCCGGTTTGTGATCGGCAATCTCCAAGGCCTTTTGGGCCACCTCGGCAACTTCTGCGTCATAAAAATAAATCTTCGGCTTACTGTCGTTTAAAATATAAGCGGTTTCTCCATAAGAAAGCCGAAAATTGATGGGACAATTTATAGCGCCAATTTTTTGGGGTGCTAAATAGAGAAAAATAAATTCAGTACAATTTAAAAGTTGATACATCACCACATCATTTTTTTGAACTCCACTTTGCAGAAGGGAATTCGCCAGTTTATTGACTTCACTGTTTAGTTGGGGATAGGTCCACGTCTTTTCCCTGAAAGGACAAGTTACAGCTTCACGCTCTGAAAATCGTTTTACATTTCGCATGAAACCGGAAATGTAAGAAAAAGCGTTTTCAAAAGTATCAATGAACATTTCAGAATTATATGTATTGCTGTGCCCTTTCATATCATAGATCCCCTTTTTTGCTAATAAAGTTATCGGCTTAACACATGGTCAACCCTCCACTGACGCTCAAAACCTGACCGGTGATAAAATTGGCCTCTCCAGAAGCCAAAAAAACGACTGAAGCGGCAATATCCTCCGGCGCTCCAGCTCTATTCAAAGGAATAATCTTGTCCATTTTTGAAAGAATTTTTTTTGCGAATTCACTCTCTTCCTGCATTTGACGGGTCATTGGAGTGTCGGTTGGGCCCGGACAGATCACATTGACTGTTATTTGATTTCTTGCAACTTCTCTTGCCAGTGATTTGCTGAAAGAAATAATAGCCCCCTTTGCTCCGGCATATACCGCCTCACCGCTGCTGCCGACACGGGCTGCGTCCGAGCCGATATTGATGATTCTTCCCGAATTTTTCGCCACCATATCCTCAAGAACCGAATAACAACAATTCAAAACCCCCTTGTAATTGATATCGATAACTTTATCCCAGAAATCGGGGGCCGTTTTGATAAATGGGATCATTCGATCCCATCCGGCATTGTTTACCAAGATGTCGATAGAGCCCAAATTATCCTTCACTTCGGCGACCGCTTTTTTCACTTTTTCGAAATTGGTGACATCCATCTGCACGGCAATGGCTTCACCGTTTGAATCTTTGATTTGATCGACCGACTTCTGTGCTGCGGAAAGATCAATATCGGCGATGGCAACCTTGGCCCCTCGCATCGCCATGGCAAAAGAAATCGCTTTTCCAATTCCTTGTGCCCCACCTGTCACCAACGCAACGCGTCCCTTAAGTTCAAACATTCGCTTCTCCTTTCTTTAGCAATAAAGGACTTTCAGTGTATCCCAACTCCTCGGATGTTCTATTTGCCGCAGATAGCACCATCCGCCCGTACCGGTCTAGATCCTCAATGGCGAAGCTGAAAATCGAAGCAGCCATTCCGAGACACCCCACAATCTTTCCGGTGGAATTGAACACTGGGGCTGCCACCCGCCGCACCCCTACCCGCAGCTCCTGATCTTCAAAGCCATAGCCACGATGCTGAGTAAGTTTGATTTCATCTTCCAAACGGTTCATGTCGGTAATGGTATATTTCGTCACCGCTGGCAGTCCTATCTTGGACAGGACGCTTCGTCTCTTATCTGGGTCCATCACGCCGAGGTACACTTTGCCAACACTGACGGCATGCAAGTAGGGGATAACACTGCCAACCCGAGAGTAGAGGGACATTTCCTCGCTGCCCCGGATCTGTTCAAGCAGGATCAGTTGATCCCGGTCCAGGCTCGACAGTTCGATGGTTTTGCCGGTTTGCTGCGACAGTGCCTTCATGTGCTTCCACGCCGATGTCCGAAAATCAAATTTATCGGGCAAGCCATGACCCAGATAGAGGAACTTGAGCCCAAGCCGGTAGAGCCCGCGGCGGCTGGACTTGTCGAGAAAACCGCGCTGGCAAAGGGTGTTGAGGATACGGACCAGGGATTGGCGGGGAATATCCAACTGATCTCGGATCTCCGCGAAGGACATTTCCCGCTGGGCGGAGGCGATCAATTCAATGACATCAACGGCGCGATGAACCGCCGGCACATTGGCCTGAGATCTATCAGAGTCCATCTAAATACCTATATTGGGAATTAAAATACCATATTTGGTACTTATTGGACTCTATCGCCTATGTCAAGGTAAAAACAGACCTGCTCCTGAATAAAGAGTGGCGGGCCATTTTCGGCGCCGATTCAGACCATCACAGCCGTCCGTCCCCTGATCAAATTGAGCATCAGCAATGGAAGCGCGATGACGGCGGCGATGATGCTGAGGGAGTAGGAGGGATAAAACAGCAGGATGGCGCAAATCCCGATCACATAACGCTGCACGGAGGATAGCGCCCTTGCAAAGAATCCCACGACGGCGGCATTGAGGCAAAGAATGCCCATGATGGTAAAGAAAAAGGTGAAGATGATGTGGCCCATCGCCGAGGCCAGGGGGAGGGTGTGAAGGACCGGGATGATCAGCAGGGCCGTACCACTCAACGAGAGAATCAGGGTCAGTCCGATGAGATACTTGGGCAACGCCACCCGGGCCGCGAAAATCCCGGTCTTGATCGGATCGGTTCCCATCACCGAGGCAGAGGCATAGGCGGAGAGGGCCACCGGTGGCGTCACCTCGGCCAGCACCGCGAAGTAGAACAGGAACATGTGGGTGGCCATGAGGGCCGCTTCTTCGGGAATCCCGTTGAGCATGGCGAGTTTTTGAATCGTGGGCGCGGTGAGGGCGGACGTCAACACGTAGGTGGCGATGGGTGGCACCCCCATCCCCAGCACCAGGCTGAAGAAGCCCGTGAGCAGGACGGCCACCAGGATGCTGCTGCCTGAAATCTGCATCAGGAGGATGGAAAACTTGGAGGCCAGACCACTCATCACCATCATGGACATAATCATGTTGGCGGCGATCACGGCACTGGCAATGGGCAACAAACCGATGATCCCCTCTTCTAGGGCCTTCATCAGATTGGCCAACGGCGGCCGGATACTCGGATCGATATAGGCGAACAGCACAAAGAGAATCGCCGCCAAAGTGACCGTGATATTGATGGAAAAGCCCTTGTAGATCATCGCGATGATAAACGCGATGGGAATGAAAACGTAGCAGTAGCGTCTGAAGTAGGAGAAATCGATCAGGGCCGAGATCTCGAGCTGGGGCAGGTTCATCTTGCGCACATACAATTCGTTATAGACAAGAATTCCAAAGAGATATAAAAGCATCGGCCCAATGGCCATCACGATGATCTGTGAGTAGGGAATCGAGAGCAACTCGACCATCAGAAAAGAGATCGACCCCATCACCGGGGGAGTGATATAGGCGACGGAGCCCACCGTGGCGATCACCCCGGCCGCCACCAGCTTGTCGTAATGCACCTTCTCGAATAACGGTTTGGTCAGCGTCGCCACGAATTGGGTATCGGCGGCGCCGGAACCTGAAAACATCCCCATGAGTACCGCCATCATCGAGCAGGCCCGGCCGGGAGAGGCCGGGCTGCGGCCCACGAAGAGCAGGGCGATGTTGGCGATGATTCGCCCAAAGTTGAGCCGGGTGACGATAGCACCCATAATAGTAAAATAAATCAGATACTTAACTGAAACCCCGGTGATGGACCCAAAAATACCGGCCTCGGTTTCACAGTACATCTTTCCCAAAAGCATGTCGAAGTCGAAGCCGGGGTTGGCGAAAAGGCCCCCAATGGCGTCGCCATGAAGGTTGTAGACCAAAAAAAGCATCACGATGGTCGGCATGATCGGCCCGCTCAAACGAAAAATCACGCCCAGTACCAGCAGCACCTCGGCAAAGGACATCACCAGGTCCCAGGGTTCGGGCATAATGGCCCGGTAAATCAGGGCTTCGTAATGCACCACCAGGTAGACGAAGGGCAAAAAACTCAACAGGGCGCAGGCCAGGTTGGACCATTTCTGGGTGGACGGAAGAAGGGTCGGCAACATGGTACAGGCCCAGATCAACACACCAAATCCCTTGAGTGAATACGGAAGATCGAGACGGACAAATTCCACCAGGATCACCACCGTCATGAAGGCCAGCGGCAGGGCGCCGATACGATGGCGGGCACGGAGCCGGATGAAACTGGTCAGGTATCCGAGCAGGGCGATGAGAAACACATGCATGGCCCGCTGTACCTGGGTGAGATCCAGCAGCGATATCCTCAGGCTGGCCAAGGGGGTGAAGGGGTGGATAACGATGTAAAGATGGTAGAGGGTGCCGATGATGGCGATCACCGCGACCAGCCGCTTTACCAGACGGTCCATAACAACTCCACCTCCAGACATCCGTCTTTCACGGAAATCTCGTAAAATCCGACCTTCAGATGGATCCCCTTCACCGAGCAAAACCGTAAATGATCGGGTGAATCCTCGGAGACGAGGTCGTTGATGGCGTAGAGCCCATGGGTGTAGTAGGCTTCCGTGGTCGCGTCCGTGGAAACGGTGAACGCGTGGAAACGGCGGCCGATGCGAAAATCGATGCGGACGGGTTGATCCGTTACGGAATTGACGAACCGAATGAGACCCGACTGCCCTCTGAGAAAGAGCGCTGGCCGGGTCTTGTCATCGGTGCGGATCACAGCGGGTCTGCAAAGGCCCGCAACGCAGACCACCCCCATGACCACGATGATCCAATGGCGCCGGGTCATTCGGTCTGACGATTACTCTACGAGGCCTCTTTCGGTAAAGTACTTCACGGCCCCGGGGTGATAGGGAATCGCGGTCTTGCCGACGAAACGGCCCGAATTTTCAGCCGTGGTATCCCGGGCCGCCTTCACCGAGGAATGCAAAGTCTCCAGGTTTTCAAAAACCGTTTTGGTGATGCGGTAGGCCAGATCTTCCGGCAGGGATTCGGGGCAGACGAACATGTTCCAAAAAGCCAAGGTGGGGGTATCGGCCGCGGTGCCGTAGATTTCCTTGGAAACCGTTTGGCTGTCGGCCAGCCCGGAAAATGCTTTCTTGAAGGCCGCCACCCCGGGATCGCTGTCCGGCAACGGGACCAAGAAGAGAGCGGTTCCCTTGCGTTTGAGCGTGTTGGCCAACTCAACGATCGAGCCGGTGGGCAATCCCCCCGACCAGACGTAGGCATCCAGAGTCCCGTTGGCCAGGGCTTCATCCGACTCCTTGGCGCCCAGTTTTTCCCATTTTCTGAAGTTGTTCGGATCGATGTTGGCCGCCTGAAGCAGGTTCAAGGCGGTGAACTCGGTGCCCGATCCCGGCGCACCGGTGGAGACCCGCTTGCCGGCGATATCGGAAAGTGTCTTGATACCGGAGTCTGCCGTGGTCACGATGTGCAGGTAGTTGGGGTACATCATCCAAAGGATGTTGGCCTTGGCGGGTTTTTCGGCGAATTTTTTATGCTTGCCGGTTACGGTGAAATAAGCCGTGTCGGGCAGCACCGTGCCGATGAAATAGCTGTTTTTGGCCGGATCGCTCTTGTCCCGCAACAGGAGCATATTGTCCACCGATGCGGCGGTCTGGATGGCCGTGGCGGCGGCGACATGATGTTTGCTGATGATCTCGCTGATCTGGGTGCCGTAGTAATAGTAGACGCCGCCGATGCCACCGGTTGCAATAACCACCTTGGCGCTCTGGGCGTACCCGTTGACGGTAAAAAGCATCACTGCCAGTGCCACCAGGCTGATTTTTTTCATCGTCATCTCCTTTGCCTCTGGTCCGCAGGGCACTCAGGCCATCGCTGCGGCGGTGGTGAAAGGGACGGGGCGGCGGCCGCATCGGTGGGCAAGGCGACGCCGTGGCTTCGGAAAAACAATCGCATCATAGCCAAACGTCGTTCAGCGTGTCAAGAATACTCAGTATAAGAGATAAATTTGTTTAATTTGTCTTCATTTTTATAAAAAATACAGATCGGCGCATGGGGGTGGGGAAGAGGGATCCTCCACCCGGTGCCCAGGAAGTGTCGACGGCGCGGTCAGGATCCGTGGCACTGCGGGCATTGGCCCTGCAGCGTATCCGGTGGCT
>JACDJC010000345.1_pt1 | contig 57780 bp, 54 predicted proteins | sample 7454191 | NCBI WGS metagenome assembly JACDJC01 (sample SAMN14253291, study PRJNA609438) | sludge metagenome | isolation source: sludge after 25d culture with pyrite and EDTA | collected 2018-12-20 | reverse complement strand
ATAGCCGCTACTCGCGATGATATTGTCACGCACGTTATAGGGATCGGCGCCGAGACGATGGCGAGCGCGTAGCTCCGCCCATGTCGCAGGCATGATCTGCATCAGCCCCATCGCGCCCTTCGACGAGATGGCGCGCGGATCGCCAGCGCTTTCCGTGCGCATGACGGCGCGAATCCAAACGGCCGGCAAGCGGAAGCGCGTCGCGGCCTCAGTGATATGGGTGGCATAGGGATCGCTGGCCAAGGCCGATGTGACGGCTAAGCTCTGCGCCATCGTGATCGCCGGCATGACGTTCGCGACGGCAAGGCCGGAAAGGAGAAGAAGAGCCATGCGCCGGGCTGCGCGATGCAGCCCGGACACATTCAGATGGCTCCTCAGTGAACGGCGAGCAGGCATCGCTCAATCCTTCTCGCCGCGATCGCGTTGACGCGACCAGTGCAACGACCATGTGTTGCCGGCATCGTCGTCACGGAACAGGTTGGCGCGGATCGGCTGCGCCAACCCCGGATCGTCGATCACCAGCGCGATATATTCGCCGGCCTTCTCGCCGGTGCGGTTCCAGCCCGCGCCGATCTCCGGGCCGATGTCCCGGGCGCCTGGATCGTGGTCATGGACGCGGTAGTCCGGCGCATTCTCCGCATCCGACGGATCGGCCGGAACGATGACGATGTCGTGGAAAAGCGTGAATGTCTCGATGCGCCCGATGATGCGGGATTCCTCGCGCGTGAACTGTCCGATTTGCGGCATGATGGTCTCCATGCGGTGGTGTTAGGAAAGCCATCGGCGAGCACCGCTCCCGCCGAAGGAAAGGCGGTCAGCGCGTCGGGGCGCGCCATTGAAAGCGACCGTCGCCGTCCTCGTCGGTCCACAGCGGGACGGCGCGGCCGATGATCTGGTCGGTGGAGGTCAGGCCGAAATAGCGGCCGTCGAGACTGTCGTTGACCTGCCAGTTCATGAGAAAGACTTCGCCGGTCGCGATGCGGCGGCAGCCCTGCCAGACTGGAAGATCGCGGCCAGCGCGATCGCGGTCGCGCGCCACGCCGACATTGACGCCATCGACGGTAATGGCGAGGTTCGAGCGGCAAACCGTCTGCCCTGACACGGCGAGGATACGCTTCAGCAGCGGCACGCCCTTCGGCAGATAGCCGCGTTCGGCGAGGAAGGTGGCGAGTGGTTCCGGTGCATCGACGGCGACCAGATCGGTAACTTCGAACGGTCCCTCGAAGGCGATCGAGTAGAAGCCGATCGGCGCGCTGGCCGATGCGTTCCAGATCAGCTTGATCGGCATCGGCGTGAGGCCGGGATAGCCGACGCCCATCGCCGCAAGCGCGGTCGTGACAATCAAGCCAAAGCGCGTCATGGCTCGACCTTTCGGCGCAGCAGGTAGGCGCGATGCTGGTCTGGCGTGTAGGCGCGAGGTTCCTGGCCGGCGGTCATTCGGTTGTGAACATGCCGCCAGTGGTCGGGCGAGACCGCTGCGGGATCGATGCCGAGACGCTCGATCGCGTCGATCGCCTGCAGCACGCGCTCGACTTGTCGCCAGCCTTCGAGCTTGAGCAGGATGTCGCCGCCGGGACGAACGAAGGGCAGCGTCTGGAACGGCTCGCCGCGGCGCACCGCGCGCACGATGTCGATGCGCGAGATGATCGTGCCGTACTCGCCCGCCGCCCAGCGGACGAAGGCGAAGATGCTGTTCGGCGCGAAGCCGACGATACTGCGGCGACGGTCGAGGATCTGTTCGTAATTCTTGCGGCCGAACCTGATCCAGTGCTCGATCTTCTGTTTCTGGAAGGTCAGTTCGACCAATGTCGTGAACGGCGCAGGCCCGTCCGGCAGCGGACGGCTATGCGCGCGATGGACCGCTCTGCCGGTCATGGCTGGTCTCCCGCGATGGGTGGAAATTCGCGCGCGAGCAGTTCGCGCAGCATGTCCGCAACGGTGATCCCGCGCCGAAAGGCCGCGACCTTGATGCGACCGCGCAGCTCAGGCGTGATGTCGATGGTCAGGCGGGCGGTGAACGCATTGTCGGCAGCAATGCCGGTCGGTTGCGGCTCAGTCGCTCTGATCCATTTTTCGGGATTGCCCGGCCGGGACACAAACCGGCGTTTGTCGGCGCGCTCCGTCATGCCGCGCCTCCACCATGGAACAGCAGCAGGGTTGCGATGCGCGCGCGGGCGCGCTCAGCCATGACGGCATCGATGTCGCAGCCGAGACAACGACGGCCGCTGAGCCGGCAGGCTTCACCGGCCGCGCCGGAACCGGCGAACCAATCGTCGACCAGGCCGCCTGCGGGGCAGCTCGTGCGGATCAGAATTTCGAGAAGCGCTGACGGTTTCTCGGTCGGATGGATCGCGCGACCATGACAATTGCGCACGTAGATGACGGAGCGCATGAGCCTTGGCCCGCCGTCATAACTGAGATAGTGGCCGGCATCGATCTGGCCGGTATGCGGCGGACGTTGCTTGCGTCGCGCGGTGCGCGCCGTCGCATCGGGCGTCGTCTGCACATCATTGTAGATGTCGCGCCACGGCGTCTCAGTTGGATAGAACTGGACGGCCAACTCATGCACGCGCTTGAAGCGATCGGCATGGAAGCTGGAGCCGTTCTGTTTCTCCCAGACGATTTCCTGGGCGATGCGCAAGCCGGCGTCGGCGAAGCGGTTGGCGGTCGCCATGAAGCATCGCAGCGAGCCAAACACCCACAACGTGCCGGTCGGGTGCAGCGCCTCGCGAGCGCGCGTGATCCAGCCTTCGACCCGCCGGTCCCAGGCGAGCGACGTATCGCCATAGGGCGGATTGGCGAGGATCAGATCGAACGGGCCGTGCGCCGGCATAAGGTCGCGGCAATCGCCGGTGAGGATCGTCATGATGCGATCCTCCCGATGCGAAGTTGCTCGATCTCGCTGGCGAGCGCGGCGATCTCGCGCGCGGCGGGACCGTCGTCATCGATCTCGAAGGCGAGCCGGCCCGACTGCGCGGCGTCGGCGTAGATGACGCGCTGCCCGATCGCCGTGCGCAGCACCGGCGGATCGTGATCGGCCAGCGTCTCGGCCGTCTCGCGAGCGATGACAGTGCGCGCGCCGCAACGGTTGAGGACAAACCGCGCGGCAAGGCCGGGGCGATAAATGCGAGCTTCGTTCAGAAGCGCGAGCATCTCCGCCGAGGCCCAACCGTCGAGCGGAGACGGCTGCACCGGGATCAGCACGAGATCGGCTGCGAGCAGCGCCGAACGCATGAGGCCGGCGACACGCGGCGGACCGTCGATCACGACATGATCGACGTCGCGCGCCAACTCGGGCGCCTCACGATGAAGGGTGTCGCGCGCCAGGCCCACGACACCGAACAGACGCGGCGAGCGTTCACGGGCGCGTTGTTGCGACCAGTCGAGAGCCGAGCCCTGCGGGTCCGCGTCGATCAGCGTGACCCGCTTCCCCTTGCCGGCCCATTCGCCTGCGAGATGCAGCGCGAGTGTCGTCTTGCCGACACCACCTTTTTGATTGAGGAGCGCCACGATCATGGCGCGCCTCCGACCGTGAACCGGCAGAGCCAGTTCACGATTAAAGGAAAACGAGTCTCCGATTTAAGGAGCAAAACAGCGGCGGATTGCCAGCCGTTTCCAGCCTTTGCGCCATCGTTGCGGAGGTTATCCGCAGGCGTGCAAAAGTGCGGGGGCGTTAGAAAGATTCCGAAGGAATCTAGGTTAGAGAAGTTACGGCCGTCGCAAGCCTTTGAATCTCGGCGATGAATCGTCGATTCCGGTCCCCGATAGCACGAGGATCGGGTCCCTGATGGCACGATAGGGGCGGTCCCCGATAGCACGAGTGAATTCACAGCTTGTCCCCAAAGCGCGTTGACGGCTTCCGTCGCGGGCGCGGCGGGGTGAAAAAGGTTGGATCGGTTGCGACGAAGGTGAGCAGTTCGGGACCACCCACCTGCTGTGTGATGGCGAGCCGGTAGCCAGGCAGGGGCTGGCGGCGGATGATGTCGCGCAGGTCGTAGGCGAAATGCTTCAGCGGCGAGAGGCTGCCGGATTTCCGGTGCAGGTGGGCGAAGTCGAAGCTCCAGCCGAAGGACTGGCGGCCGCCGTGTTTACGCACGACGCGGTAGAGCCAGCGTTCGAGCCCGCCGGTCAGATCGAAATAGGCGCGGTCGATGGTGAGAACGAGCGCGTCATCGAGAACGGCGCGATAGAACCAGTCCGGCAGGATCAGCTCGACGCCGACAGGGCGACCGTCGCGATCGGTTCGCTCCTGCCACTCGTTGATCCACGAGAAGCGATGCCGACGGCCTTCCGCCGGTTGGCGGATCGAGGTCGCGACGGTGGTGGATTGGAGCCGGTCGAGCGCGGCCTTCAGGCGCTGGTAATCGCGCAGCGATACACCGCGGCCAACGAAGGTGAGAATCTCATAGGGCGTCGTCGCCATGAGCCGGGAAGTGCGCAAGCCCGCGTCGCGCGCCTCAACGATCTGGCTCGCGGCCCAGATCAGGATGTCGGCATCCCAGATGGTCGCCATGCCGTGATCGGGCACGGCCTCGACACGGATGGTCACATCGCCTGCCTTGAAATCGATGGGTGCGATGCGTTTCGACTTGGCGAGGGAGAAGAACGGATAGGCCATGAGATCCTGCGCGTCTCGTGGCGCGAAATCGCCGGGGAGCGCCCGGAACAGATTGAGCTGTCCGCGCTCCGAAGAGGACTGATGCCGCGCCGCCATTCGGGAAATCGTGCGCCGTCAGCGTGCGTATCGTCCTGCGCGCGCCGGCGACGTCGGCGACTGGCGCTTGGCGGGAAGAACCGATCCGCGGGGATCGGAGGTCGAGGTGACGGCGCCGCGATCGGCCCAGGCTTCGAGATCGTCGATGGCATAGACGACGCGGCCGCCGAGCTTTCGGTAGGCCGGGCCGGTTCCGTAGGTCCGGTGCTTTTCCAGTGTCCGGGCGGACAGGCCGAGGAATTCGGCGGCTTCCTTGGTGCGCAGAAAGCGCGGCGGGAGAACGGCGAGTTCGGGTCGCATGGATCGGCCTTTCGTGGTGTTCACGTGAGCCGCTGGAAATCAGCGGCGGGCGAAGACCACGATGGCGAAGCGAAACAGGTGAGATGGAGTGGGATTTTAGGGGGACCTGAAATCCCACATCACGTCCGCCGAGTCCCCCGGGGCGGGTGGACAGCAAAGACGTGTTCGCGGCGGATGGGAGGAATTTTGTGAGAAGCGTTTCGCTGTCGGCCTTGTACGTCAGCGGTTCGCGAGAAGCGGGCAACGCATCCGCAGGAGTCCTACGATCATGCAACGGCGACGTTGTGACTTCATTGTTGATCGTTTTCGGTTCGCCTGGTTCGCGAACCCTGGGATCGCCGGTGGCGCAGCAGCGTTCGATAGCCTCCAGCAGCCATCGCGTGGGCATCGCGAAGCAAAGCCATGACGGTATGGCGAACCGAGGATATCTGCCAGTCATCCCGCTTCATCCGCGGAAGACGGAAGATGATCCGGGCGATCTCCTGTTGGGTGGCGCCATCCCGGAACCCGTCGAACGCTTGCAGCATATGGCGCATCCGTCTGCGTTTCTGCCGCGTGAGGCGCGTGTCCGGCGGCACAGCGCGGCCGTAGAGCGATGCAAGAAGGCGGTAAATGGACTCTACCCGATCAAATCCTTCCAGACCGATCGGAACCATGGCAACCAAAGGAACCGCAGGCGAATGGCCGGCGGGCAGGATGAGCTGGAGGTGCTGATTCTTGCTCAGCTCGTAGAGGAGGAGCGTTTCGCCACCCTGTTCGATCGATTGAGCGATATCGAATGCGGCTCGTACATCGCGATCCAAAGAGAAGATCGGAGGAGCCGCCGCCAGCACGACTGTGCTGGTGTCGGCATGCGGAAGCCAGAACACCTGCGCCTTGGGAGGAGCTTGCTGCGGATCAAGCGGGAAATCGCAGTCCCCAACGCTGCCGAATCCTGTCGGTCAGCGATTGAGGATTTTCCTTGTTGCGCGAGTACGCATCGAAATCATGATCATACGTTTCGTTGCGACGGAGCCATTCCCAAGCGATGTCAGAGGCAGCAAGCCCGTCAACGTGGAGGTAGAGCGCCGAGGAGCGCCATCCTGAAGCGTCCGGTACCATGGTCAGTCCTTCCTCCGTCAATTTGCGGAGGAGCCAGCATTCCCGGAACGATTGTGATGCTGAAGCCGCGAAGTTTGGCGGGGGCGATGCCGCAGCGGCATCGCGTGGATCAGTGACACTGACTTTCGCGCACCAACTCGCGATAACCGTGCTCGGTCATCCAACGGGCACGCGCAAGGTGAGTGTCGTGGATCCGACGACAGCGATGCGGATTGCTTTGTGGATCGAGGCCGAACAGGATTTGAACGGCTTCCTGCCAATCGGCGCCGTCACGCGCCGCATCGAGTAGCCGCAAATAGAGAACCATATGCTCGCGGTCATAGCTGGTGAGCCGCCGACTTATCGGCGGCTCATCCAGGAACGCGAATGTCGATGGTTCCGTCATCGCCGGACATTGGCATGGTTACGATATTTTAACCATCGCCCGGTGCGTGCATCTTGGAATGATGGTGCATGGCCCGATGGCGCGGAACGACTATCGATGGGCCTGGCGGTTAGACGTGTCATGATGCAGCAGAACCCCTTGCCCTTTGTCGGTGGAGAGCAGAACGATCCCTGCCGCTTCAAAGGCCCTGCGCACCTGATCGCGCGTCGTTTCGTAAACCTCGAGGTCGCTTTCGGATTCGAGGCGTTTCAACGCGGTCAGCGATATGCGGGCCTTGTCAGCGAGCGTCTCCTGCGTCCAACCCAGCAACGCGCGTGCGGCCCGCGATTGTCGGGAAGTGATCATGCATGATCACCTCCCACCGACGCGAACGCACCTGCCAGAACTACGACTATAATAGTCGTTCTTGGCGCCTCCATCCAGCCGAAAGTCACCTCGAAGCGCTGCGACGAGAGTAGTCGGCCGACGACTGATTCGGTCGTGCCGCCATGCCGAAGGCGGGGCCGAAGCCCCATCCGGCTCAGGCGAACGGATCGATCTCGCCGACGATGGTGTCGGCATCCCCATCATATTCGGCGGCGGGCATGACGCTCATGGTGCCGTCGCCGGCGCGGTAGATGATGATCGTGACCATCAGGGTGGCGGCGAGGCTGAAGGCGAAGGCGTGAGCGTCTGCGAGGGACATTTTCGTAGCTCCTGTCTGGAGGCGGGGACCATCCCCGCTCGACAGGCGCCCGAGGTGTTTCGGTCGCGGCCGGGGTCATCAGAGAGGCAAAGCCGACCTGACCGCACGCTTCGCGTAGCGGACCCCATGAGGGTTGACCCCACGAGGCCGGGATTGAAACCAGGGTCAGCCTCAAAGAACGGGGATGGGGCCCGGCTGACCGGAGCGGAAATCCTCGCGTTGGGCGCTGCCGTGGCCCTGCCTTCACCCTGACGTTGCGACGCCGTCGAGATGGGGCGCCGCTGCATGTCCGCAGCCGAAATGGTGGGAATGGAGTCGGGCGCGGTTTTTCGCCTGAGCCGGATGGGACTTCGGCGCCCATGGCCAGAAAGGGAAGCGCGTGGCAGCCGCGATCCGACGCGAACATGGAAAAGCCCGGCGGCTTTCGCCGCCGGGCTTTCCGGTATCCCGCCCGTTAGAACGGGATCTCGTCGTCATCGACGGTATTGCCGTCGTCGTTCTGGGTCTGCTTCGCCCGGCTCAGGAAGTCCACCGTCTCGGCGATGATCTCGCAGCCGTAGCGATCAACGCCCTGCTGGTCGGTCCATTTCGTGTAGTGGATGCGGCCGCGCACCAGAACCTTCATCCCCTTTTCGCAATGTTGCTGGATCGTCTTGCCGAGGCCGTTGAAGGCGGTGATACGATGCCATTCGGTGTCCTGGACCCGGTAGCCGTTCACGTCCCGGATGACCCTGCCTTCCGAGTAGCGGGGACGCGAGGTGGCGAGTGTGAAGTGGGTGATGTCGGTGCCGCCGTTGGTGGTGCGGGTTTCAGGGGCCTGACCGATGTTGCCGGCGAGAATGACGATGTTCTGCATGGTAAGTCTCCGTTGCTTCCCGGAGGGACCATTCCCTCCGACGAGACCCGGCCAAGGCCGTCGGGAGACTCCTGCACTGGCGCTTTCGGCGCCAGCTTGACCCCTAAGGCCCGAAGTGGTGCGGGCAGGCGCGTAGCGCCAACACGGTTCGGAGCCGCGGGGGTTGCTGGTGGAAACAGAACGGACTTAGGGGATCAGTCAGTCGGAGGAATTGGCGCCTCTCGAAAGCCGGGAGACGACACGCAGCCAAACCATCGGCCTTGCTGGCAAAGGCGCCCGATCAGGCCCATCCGCCACGCGGACACACCATTCAGAACCCTCTTAGCCTCCTCATGCGTCGTTGCAGGAAAGGCAGGTTGGGACGAGATCGGTAAAGCTATCGGGTTTCGGGCGCATGGCGCTGCCCCACCGTATCAGCGCGAAGAGGAGATGCATGCGGATCTGCATGGGGCGGGATGAAGGTGTTCACGACTATCTCCGCACTAATATAGGACAGGCCACCCCGGGGGGCGGTGATCGCTACGGCTGCGGGATTCGCTGTCAGACGACGCTTTTCGAAACGGGCGATGCGGATCGAACGTGCGGGCGAACGCGTCCCTGACACGGTCGTTCTTGTTCTGAACGGGATATCGGAAGCCAGCGGCGAAAGCCTTCGGGGTGTCTCGTGGGAGCGCAGGATCGCGGCCGTTGCCTCAGCGCGTAAGGACGGCCGTTCCGACCGCGTAGAGATTAATCATCGCCGCGATGCCGATGAATAGACCGCCAGCGCCGCACAGCAGATTGAGGACGAGACCTCCGTCGATCATGTGCTTGGCGATGCCGTGGACAACCGTGGTGCCGGCGATCACGGCGGGAATGGCGAAGATCGCCAGCGCGACAAGACGCAGAGCCGGATTTTTCGCGAAACCGACGACGGCGATGACCAACGCGATCGAGCCGAGCGCGGCGCTGATGGCGGCAAGGCCGGAGATGAGAGAACTTGCATCCGCCGCATAGGCATATTGAAACGCGGTCAAACCGGCCGCGAAGGGCAAGGCGTAGATCGCGAGGTTATAGGCGAGCACGCAAAACGCGATCGTCAGGGAGATGGCGAGCAGAATCAGCGTCATGAAAGCCTCCGTGCAAACGGTTGAGGATCACGACAGGCTGCCGGGAGATACGCTCCGCCTGCGACTATGCTGCTTCGCCGGTTCTGCAAGAATGCTGATGTATTCTGAACGAGAGCGTTTTTCTCGTAAAGACAATTATTGCTGCCGCGAGGCGGCGGCGCGTTATGCGCCGCCATCGAACTTCATGACGGGGATACCGAGTTTCCGGGCCTTGTCGGCGAGGTTTTCCTGAATCCCGGTGCCGGGGAAGACGAGGACGCCGACCGGCAGAACATCGAGCATCGCGTCGTTGCGCTTGAACGGGGCGGCCTTGCCGTGTTTGGTCCAGTCAGGCCTGAAGGCGATCTGTGGCACCTTGCGGTTGTCGGCCCATTTGGCGGCAATGAGTTCGGCGCCCTTCGGGCTTCCACCGTGCAGCAGCACCATGCCCGGATGCTTGGCGTGGACCTGATCGAGCCTGGCCCAGATCAGGCGGTGATCGTTGAAATCGAGACCGCCGGTGAAGGCAACCTTCGGGCCGGGAGGCAGGAGCACCTCGGCCTCGGTGCGACGCTTCGCGGCGAGGAAATCGCGGCTGTCGATCATCGCGGCGGTGAGGTTGCGATGGTTGACCATCGAGCCGGTGCGCGGCCGCCAGATCGAGTGGGTGTTGCGCTCGAAGTGCTCGGCGGCCTGGTCGCGCATCAGTTCGAAGGCGTTGCGCCGTTCGAGAAGGGTCTGGCCCTGTGCCGTCAGGCGTTCGAGTTCGACAGACTTGACCTCCGAGCCATCCTGTTCGCGCTGGAGGCGCCGCTGGGCGATCTCGTTGTCGTCGAGTTCGCGTTCGATCCGGTCGGTGGCGCGATGGAAGAGGTTGACCGTGCCCCAGAGCAATTCTTCCAGATCTGGTTCGAGGCGGGTGTCGGAGAGCGCCACCACGAGGGCGTCGAAGATGTCGGCGATGCTGCCGGCGATGACGCGGCCTTCCGGAAGCGGTCGCGGGTCGGGTTCGTCTTCGAAGGGACGGTAGCCGTAGAGCTGGAGTTCCTGAAGCAGGTGATCGGTCGGAGAGGAATCGTGGTGCGGCTCGTATGCGGTGTCGTGTCCATCGGTCATGGCGACTTTCCTTCGCGGTGTGGCCGCGCCCATCGCGGCCTTCATGGCGACGAAGGCGACGGGCGGGCCGGACCTGCACCCGCAGCAAAGCGAAGGGCCGGAACACTGTGGAGGATGCTGGAGGCCGGCGATTTTGCCTCGCGATGCAAAGCGCCCCACGGGGGCGCGGCGGAAAATCGTCGGCCGCAGGCATTGCCTGTCCGGCCCGGCTGACGCCCGATCGCCCTCTCAGAAGGCCGTGGGTGTGGCCTCTCGACCCCGGAGGTCTCGCGCCATGATCGCAGCCTGTCACGCACCGCCCTGCCGCACCTTCCCTTGCCAGTCGATCAGACCGCCAGGGACATGAAGCGGGCGACGTCCTCCGAGGCGACCTGTAGACGCAGATGGGCCGCAAGGGCGTCGAAGCCGAGCAGCCGGAGATCCTCGTTGAAGTCCCCGAGCCGTGGCGTGAGCACGACCGCCTCGATCCCGACGGCGCTGGCGCGCTCGATCAGCACGGTCATCGCCCTGTCACCGGCCGGATCGTTGTCGCGCGCGACGTAGAGCCGCCGCAGCGTCCGCGGGAACAGAATGGCCGAGAGGTGCGCGGCCGAGAGCGCCGCCATCGACGGCATCTGCGTCAGGACCGATCGGACAGACAATGTCGTCTCGATGCCTTCGCCGGCCGCCATTACCTCGCCGCCCACGCCGAAGCGCACGGCCTGCCCGAGGAGATCGCCCATCGCACGCCGCGGCGTCTCGATCGGGGCACGGCCGAGATTGGCCTCGCTGAATCCGCCGGGGTCGAGCCAGGTGCGATGCGCGCCGGTCAACTTGCCGGAAAGGTCGGTGACGGCAGCGATCATCGCGGGCCAGGTCTCGGTCGGGCTATGCTCGTCCGGCCGATAGTAGCAGCGCGGATGGAAGCGAAGCGCGCCGGTTTCGTGCAAAGTCGTAATGCCGCGTTTGCGCAAAACCGCTTCGACGAGGGTTCCGCCGATCGGCTGCGACATGGCAAAGAGCCGCCGCGCCGCTTCGGGTGAGCCGGCGCTGATGGACTGTCTGCCGGCCAGCATCCTGGTCCTTTCCGGTTCAGGATGCGGGAGCGCGAGGAATCGGCGCGCTTCCTTGGCCACATCCTTGAAGTCGACAAGGCCACAACTTTCGCGAATCACGTCGAGCAGATCGCCATGCTCGCCCGACGCCGCGGCATCGGTCCATTTGCCGGCCGGACCTTTCGGCGAATCCTTCAACCGCACGAACATCGAGCGGCCCGGCGTGTTGCGCACATCCCCGACCTGCCAGTAATTGCCCTGACGGCGTCCGGCAGACAGATAGTGACGGCACACCGCCTCGGCCTGCCGGCCAAGACGGTGTGCAAGTTCTGCGGCATTGTGACGGGGCATCAAGCCGCCTCGCGCTCGCCGATGCGCTCGACCGGCCAGCGGCCCAGCACGCGCTCGAGCACCGCCGGGCCGGATGTGTCGGTCGGCACGAACATACGCAGCTTCCACGCGATGATTTCGTGGAAGAGGCCAAAGGCCGAGAGCCGTTCGCGCATCGTGTCGGTGAAGCCGGACAGCTCGATGCGGTTGGCGCCCATGACACGGCAGCGGCGAAGCTGGAGGCCCTCGGCGAGATCGAGGATCGTGCGACCCTCCATCAGCGCCATGAACGCGGCGTCCGGCGTCAGCGAGGAGGCGCCGGTCGTAGTCGCGTTCGCCGCCCAGGCCGGCGAGACCTTGCGGCCGACGATCCGCTCACCCTCATCGGTCTGAAGCCGATAGACGCGAGTGGATTCGTTCGGCAGCCGCTTCCAGATCGGCAGTAGCAGGCCGGTGACGACATGGATCGTGCTGTCGGCAAATTCCGGCACCTCGGCGACCTCCGTGGTCCAGGCTGCGGCGAAGGCATTCCGATCGGCGTCGAGCCAATGGGTCTCACCCATCATCTTCACCGGAACATTATGCGCCTCCATCGGCCGGATCAGCTGGACGCGCCGCTCGATCTCGCCGTCGTCGAGCATGATGCTCGTCGTCGGAATCTGCACGGCAGCGCGTCCCGACCGCTCGTTGACGAGCAGCTTCGCTTGGCGGTCATCGAGATGGCCGAGCGCATCATCGAGCGTCACCGGACGATTGCGCTCGCGCTGCGTGATTGTGAGCAGCCGGGTTTCCGCGCCGGTGCCTGGATGGGTGTAGATGATCTGGCGATCGGTGACGGTGAAGCGTTCCGCTGTCAGCGTCTCCAACCCGACATCATAGGCGCCGCTGGCGATGGCGCCCTCGATCTTCGCGTTCAGCAGTTGCTCGAACGCAGTGAACAGGATGCCTTGAAGCTCGATGGTGAGCGCGAGCAGCCGATTGAGGAAGGTGATGATCGGCGGCAGCTCATCCTTGATGCCGGTCGAATCCATCAGCTTCAGGCCAGTGGCGGACTCAAAGCGGTCGAGCGAACAGCCCTCGACCTTGCCGCGCACCAGGAGGAGATAGAGCTGGCGCAGCGCATCGCGGGCATAGGCGCTTTCCAGATTGTCCTCCGGCCGGAACAGGCCCTGGCCGCCGGTCTGGCGCTGGCCGCGCGTGATCGCGCCCAGCGTGTCGAGGCGACGGGCAATGGTCGAGAGGAAGCGCTTCTCGGCCTTCACGTCGGTCGCGATCGGTCGGAACAGCGGCGGCTGCGCCTGATTGGTGCGGTGCGTCCGGCCGAGCCCCTGAATGGCGGCGTCGGCCTTCCATCCCGGTTCGAGCAGATAGTGGACGCGCAGCCGCGTGTTCCGCGCTGACAGCTCGGCATGATAGCTGCGGCCGGTCCCGCCCGCGTCGGAGAAGATCAGGACACGCTTCGCGTCGTCCATGAACGCCTGCGTCTCCGCGAGATTCGCGGAGGCGGCGCGATTTTCGACGGCGAGACGGTCGCCCTTACGGACGATACGCCGTGAACGGCCCGTCACCTCCGCTACCATATCGGTACCGAAATGCTGGACGATCTGGTCGAGCGCGCCGGGAACAGGTGGCAGACTGGCGAGCTTGGCGATCAACTCGTCGCGGCGCGCGACAGCCTCGCGGCTTTCGACAGGCTGACCATCTCGGGTGACGGGCCGTGATGACAGGTTGCCCTCGCTGTCCGTGAAGGGCTCGTAGAGCTGCACCGGAAAGCTCGTCTCCAAATACGATAAAACGTATTCGCGCGGCGTGATGTCCATGCGAACGTCGTTCCATTCCTCGGTAGGCAGGTCGGCCAGGCGGCGTTCCATCAGCGCCTCGCCGGTCGAGACGATCTGGATGACGGCGGAATGGCCTTCATCGAGATCACGGCTGATCGAGTGGATCAGCGTCGGCGTCTTCATGCTCGTGAGCAGGTGGCCGAAGAAGCGTTGCTTGGCGCTCTCGAAGGCCGAACGCGCGGCGGATTTGGCCTGCCGGTTCAAGGTGCCGGACGCGCCGGTGATGTTGGCCGCCTCCATCGCCGCGTCGAGATTGTTATGGATGATGGCGAACGCGCCGGCATAAGCGTCATAGATGCGCGTTTGCTCCGGCGTCAGCGCATGCTCGACCAGCTCATATTCGACGCCGTCGAAGGAGAGCGAACGGGCGGTGTAGAGACCGAGCGCGCGCAGGTCGCGGGCCAGCACCTCCATCGCCGCGACGCCGCCGGCTTCGATCGCCTCCACGAACTCGGCGCGGGTGCCGAACGGAAAATCCTCGCCGCCCCAGAGTCCGAGCCGCTGGGCGTAGGCGAGATTGTGGACCGTGGTGGCGCCGGTCGCGGAGACATAGACGATGCGGGCGTTCGACAGGGCATGCTGGAGCCGCAGACCCGCGCGTCCCTGTTGCGAGGCAGCGACATCGCCGCGTTCCCCCTTGCCGCCACCGGCATTCTGCATCGCGTGCGCCTCGTCGAAAATAATCGCCCCATCGAAGTCGGAGCCCAACCATTCGACGATTTGTTTGACGCGCGAAAGCTTCTCGCCGCGGTCGTCGAACCGTAGCGTGGCGTAGGTTGTAAATAGGACGCCTTCCGGCAGCGTGATCGGGCGCCCTTGCGGGAAACGCGAGAGCGGTGTGATCAGCAGACGTTCCATGCTCAGCGACGACCAGTCGCGCTGTGCATCCTCGATCAGCTTGTCAGACTTGCTGATCCAAACAGCCTTGCGGCGGCCCTGGAGCCAGTTGTCGAGGATGATGGCGGCGGACTGGCGGCCTTTGCCGACGCCGGTGCCGTCACCGATCATGAAGCCACGCCGAAAGCGCACGACGTTCGCCGCATCTTCACGCGCGGCGCTGACGACATCGAAGGTGGCATCCACCGTCCATGATCCAGCGAGGTAATCGGCATGCGCCTCGCCGGCATAGATCACGGTCTCCAACTGTGCGTCGGACAGCAGATCGTGGACGTTAGCCGGGAGGTGCGGCCGATAGGCCGGCTTCGGCGGTGCGACGCTGGCCATCGCAGCCGATTGCACGAGCTTGGTCGGATGCGCCTGAGATCCGGAAATTCGGATCGCTTGCAATCCGTATTCTTCATAGATGGCGTCGGAGAGACGGCCCGCTTCGCCGGCCTGCCAGTCGAGCGTCTCATAGGCGAGCGGCAAGCCCTCCGGTTCGGCCATGGGTGCGGCCGGGGCGGAGCTGGCGGTGCGATTGAGATAGCCGCGCACGCTGCGAGGCGCGGCCGTGGTGATCACGGGAATGACGACTGACGGATCGACAGGAAGCCGCGCGGACAGTTGCTCGTCAAGCCATCCCATAAGCGTGGCGACGTCCGGCGCGACGCTTGGAGAAGGCGGGAACACGGCCGGATCGTCGGCCGGCAGTTTGTCGATGATGGTCAGACGCGTATTGATGGTCGTGCCATGCTTGGCATAGACCGCGCCGTCGATCGCGGCGGAAAACACGACGCGGCCGCGCTCCTGCAAACGGGCGAAGGCAGAGGCCCAAGCCGGATTGTCGGGCGCGAAGCTCGCGCCGGTGATCGCCACAAGACGGCCGCCGGAAGCGAGGCGCGCGAGCGCCGAGGCGACATGGCGAAACGCGGCGTCTGCAACTCGGCCCTCGACATTCGCCATGACCGAGAACGGCGGATTCATCAGCACGACGCTCGGTACGATCGCGGGATCGAGGTGATCGTCGATCTGGGCCGCGTCGAAGCGGGTGACAGGAATGGCCGGAAAAAGGGAGGAGAGTAGCGCGGCACGCATCTCAGTCAGTTCGTTGAGAACGAGCGTGCCGCCAGCGGTCTCGGCGAGAATGGCGAGGAGGCCAGTGCCGGCGGATGGTTCCAGCACCCGGTCGGCTGGCGTGATGGCGGCGGCATGAGCCGCGGCCAGGCCGAGCGGGATTGGCGTTGAGAACTGCTGGAAGCTCTGGCTTTCGGAAGAACGCCGCGTATGCGTCGGCAGAAGGCTGGCGATCTTCGTCAGCGGGACAAGCCGTGCAGCCGGAGAACCGGATTTGCGGAAAAGCGCCTTTCCGTATTTGCGCAGGAACAGGACGGTCGCCGCCTCGCAGGCGTCATATGCCGTCTTCCAGTCCCAGGCGCCGCTTGTGTCGGACGCGCCGAATGCGTTTTCCATCGCCGCGCGCAAGGTCGCGGCGTCAACACGCTCGCCGCGTTCGAGATGAGGCAATAGCAGGCCCGCCGCCGCGAAGATTGCTGCGGACGACTCCTGACCGGAGGCAAGCGGAAGGTTTCCGGCAGCAGGCGCCGCCGATACGGACATCATGTTCATGGGAAAAGCCTTGAGGAGAGCAGGACAGGATCGAGCCGCGCAGCGCTCTCTCTCGACCGCAGCGGCTCAAACTCGTCCCGGCCTCACTCTGCCTCTCACTCGGGCTGGCCGTGGCCACATGAAAAAATGCGCCCCGGCCAGATGGCGGGGCGCTACAACGGATCAGGTCAAGAAAGGGTCAGCGATCAGGATGGACGAAACCATCCGCATTATCGGGATCGGGCGGCAGATAAGCATCGTAGGGATTGCCGTCGGCGAGATGGCCGAAGGGCGTGAAGACGTAGTCGCCGTTGTCACGCCCCACGGCGCAGATGACGTAGCGGGGATTGCCCGTCCGCGCGTCGAGGCATTCCATCAGCGCGAGATTGCCGTCCGCTGCCGCGCGCAGCAGTGTCTGGAAATTGGTGCTGGCGTGCGCGGGAATGCTCATATCCGCTCTCCATTGCTGGAGAGCGTTTCGGCGAGCCAACCATCGGTGTAGGTCGACGCGATCGTCTCGCCCGTCGCGAGGTCGAGGACGTGCGCGCCCCCGCCGAACCCATCGAGCCGTGGGCGCGAACAGGTGTTGGCGTATTGGAAGCCCCAACGGCCCGTCAGCCCGAATTCGGCGGCGCAGATCTTCACGAACTGGATCAGCCGCTCGGGATCGCCAGTGGCGTCATCGCGCATCCAGAGTTGGCTGCCGCCATGTTCGGGCTGGATCGACAGAAGGAAGCCTTCTGAAGGCGGCTCCTCCGATACGCCGTCCTCCGACAGGCTGTTGTAGAGGTCGAGCGCGCGGGCTGCATTGTCGGGCGTGCCGACATCGAGCAGACACGAGAAATGTGTGAAATAATCGGCCATGACAAGCTCCTGGAACGAAAACGCCCGGCACGATGGCCGGGCTGATTTGGGTGAATGGCGGTGATCAGGCCGCCGTCGGATCGAGGGCGGCTTGCGGTGGAGGGCTTGGGTCGGGCTCAGGCGGCGCCGCGAAGGGATCGACCAGCTTGTGAATGGGCTGGGCGCGACCCATCCAGGGCTGAGGCCGGATGCAGCGTACCCAATCGGCAAAGCTCGGGATGAAGCCGAGATCCTCCAGCACATGCTGCTCGCCGATCAGCCGGACCGGCACGACGCGACCGGTCGAGATGGTGATGGCAGCGCCGAAGGTCCGCTCCAGCTCGAATATGCCCTGCGCATGGTGGCGCAGCGCGCGGTGCCGGAAGTCCGCCGTGATTTCCTTCGACTCGTCGAACCATTGGTGCAGCGGCAGATAGTCTTCCGCTGTGCCACCCCATTTGCGCGCCGAGGACAGCGCGTGGTGATAGCAATGCCCCATCGCGGCCTCCTCAAAAGCTGTGCGTGTAGTTTTCGGACGCAGTGTAACGCTCGTTGTAGTCGAGCGTGATCGAGTAGTCCGCGACGTCGAAGATGATAGCGCCATAGGCGCCGTCGTTGTTCTCCCAGCCGCCGTGCGTACGTTCGAGAGCGTCATAGGTCAGGCTTTCGACGGCAGTGGCGACGGTGACGGAAGATCGCTCCGGCTCAGGCTGGCCCCAGACCGTTGTTGCAAACTCGATCATGGCGTTGGGCATGGTGATGTCGTCGTCGCCGGCCTTGGCCTGGACATCCTCGATCTGGCCGGAATCGCCATAGCCATCGAACGTGATGACGATCTTTGTGACGCCCGCGCGTTCCAAGGCGCTGAACAATGTCACCTTGTTGGTCTGGAAAATCTCTACCTCAAGTTGGATTCGCAAGGCGGACAGCATTTCCCACTCCGAGAGCGGCGGGATGGGTTTTGCATCGGTATCGGAAGTTTCGGACATGACGGCCTCCTGACACGAAAGCGCCCGGCGCGTTGGCCGGGCTGAGGAACGGATTGGGAAGGACAGCGCGAGACGACTGAAGCCGCCCCGCGCCGATGCGCTATTCGGCGGCGACAACGTGCAGAACTTCGTCCTCGTCGTCGGAGGGTTCGTCATCGTCGGCGAGGAAGGCTGGCAGCGCCTCGTCGCCTTCGCCGTTCGTCGCCGGCTCGTCCTGCTCGACCAGGCGCAGCGGTTCGGGCAGCCAGCCGCTATCGGCGAGCAGACGTTCGGCCTCCTTCGCCATGTCGCCTTTCTTCAGATGGTCGATGAGTTGAGCGGCGCGTTCGCCCGCACCTTCGCGCACCGCGGCGAGGATGCGCGGCTTCGTTACGCGGCCGAGATAGTTCTCAACGGTCGGGCGGAAACCCACCTCCACCATGTCGAGGCCCGTCGCGCGCGCCAGCCGATCCGCCTCGGCCATGCGGCGGTCGAGGCCCGATTGCGAGACGCCGCTGCCGCTATAGGGATTGAGCCGCTCATAGAGCGCGTTGACGCCATAGCTGACGCAATGGGCGAGCAGCGCCAGGCGACTGGCATCGTCGAGAGTGGCGAGCCAATCCCACAACGCATCCTCGTCCACAGGCAGATCCGCCGTCCAATCCTCGTGCCGTTGGGCGATAGACTTGGCATAGGATGTCTCGCCAAGATCCTTGCCCTGTTCGCGGAAGAAGACGTGATTGACCGACGCCTGCAAACTCGCGCCGGACGTGCCGGTGCGCTGGAAGGTGTCGCGCACCAGCTTGTGCAGCAGCGCCGTCAGCGCGACCTGCGGATTGGCGCCGACCGCATCGCGAAGCGCGAGCGTGCGGTGCGCAGTCAGCTCGGTGACAAGCCGTTCGGGCAGCGGCTTGATGACATCTTCCTCGTCATCCTCCTCTGGCTCGGCCGACTGGCCGCCGATCGTGATGATGGCGCGTTGGACGCTGCCGTTGTTTTCGGCGTCGGCGGGATCAGTGACGCCATCGACCTCATGGCCCTCGGCGTCGATCGGCGCCTCGTCCTCCGGCCGGACATAGCCACGACGAACGACAAGCTCGCCTTCGCGATCGACGCTGACGAACACGCCGGCGCGCACGATCTCAGCTGGATCGTAGATAGCCGGGCGTTGCTCGAATGCTTCGAGCGCAGCTTCGATTTCGTCCATGCGCTGGTCGATCTCGTCGGGCAGTTCGTCGGCTTCGGAATATTCCGCCTCGAGCCGGTCGTACTCCTCGCGCAGCGCCTCGCGAGCGGCGCGCTCGTCGTCGGTGAGATCGACGGGGGTACCGGTCAGGGCACGAAGACCATGATCATGGCCGTAAGGCAGGTCGGTATCGACGCTGATCCACTTCCAGCCTTCGGCCGCGATCTCGTCGGCGTTCGCTTTCAGCTTGTCAGAGACTAATCGGTCGAGCAGCGCCGGCTCCTGAAGCCAGCCACCGTCATCGGCCTCGAACAGATCGCGAAGGATTTCGCCACCCGCCGCCTGATAGGCTTCGACACCGACGAACTGCGCCCGCTTGTCGGAGGCGGGAATGGAAGTTTCGGTGAGGAGCTGGCGAATGTGCCAGGGTTGGCGGTTATAGGAATGCTGGATCGACTCCCAGACCTGTTCCTGCCGGACAGGATCGGGGTTGACGGTGAATGCCATCAGCATCTCCAGCGTCATGCCATCCTCGGCATAAATGTCGCACAGCACAGGCGAGACGGCCGCGAGGCGCAGGCGCTGCTTCACGATCTGGACGGTGGTGAAGAAGGCGGCGGCGATCTCCTCCTCGGTCATGCCCTTGGTCCGCATGTCGAGGAACGCGCGGAACTGATCAAGAGGATGGAGCGCGACGCGCTGCGTGTTTTCAGCCAGGCTGTCGTCCGCGGCGAGGATCGACGTCGCTGGATCACGCACGACGCAGGGCACCGGCGAGGTCTTGGTCAGGCGCTTCTGCTTCACCAGCAGCGCGAGCGCCTGGTAGCGCCGGCCGCCGGCGGGCACCTCGAACATGCCGGTCTCGCTGCCATCGGCATCGAGGACGGGGCGGACATTGAGGCTCTGGAGGAGCGTGCCGCGGCGGGCAATGTCCTCGGCCAATTCCTCGACCGAGACGCCGGACTTCACGCGCCGGACGTTGGACTGGCTGAGGACCAGCTTGTTGAAGGGGATATCGCGCGAGGGCGAGAGGGTGAGTTTCTGAACGGCAGGTGCCATCGTGGTTGTCTCCGCGACGGGCGCCGAGAGCCTCTCTCTCGACCCTGAACCCGTCACGAAGCGAAGCGCCGCCCTCTTCCTCTAAAGAGAGCAGCGCCACGGATACGGAACAGTGGAAAGCCGGAAATCCGCATTGCCGCTTTTCCGATTTTCAGGGGATCAGGCCGCCTCCCGCTCATCGTCGGTCATGCCGAGATTGGTGTCCGGTGCGAAGCCAAGCAGCCAATCGGCAGCCTTGCTTGCCTGCGAGGCCGCGCGGACGATGGCGCGATTGTCTTCGCGCAGCACGTCCAGCCAGGAGCCGATATAGTCGGCATGACGGACGGTGGGCACGATGCCGAGCGAGGCGCAGCAGAAGGCAGCGCTGATTTCGGCGATCAGCTCCTCGAATGCGTATTTCTTGGTGCCGAACGAGCCGGTCAGATCACGGTTCAGTCGGTTGTGGTGTCCACTGGCATGACCTAGCTCATGCAGGGCCGTGCGGTGCCAGTTGATTGGCTCAAAATACGCCTGCGGCGGTGGAACCTGCACATAGTCGAGCGCCGGGGCGTAGAATGCGCGATCACCGCCGATGCGGAAGTCGATCCCCGTCGCCCGGATCAGAGCCTCGACCTTCGGCTCGATCAGGCCGGGCGGAGGCGGCGGAATGGTCGTAGCGATATCATCCGGCAGGCTATCGCACTGCGCCGTGTTGAACACTGTGAAGCGCTTGAGGAACGGAATAGCAGCCGCTTCCCCGCCGGCCTCGCGCGCCCGGCGCTTTTCGTCCTCCGGGGTGAAACGATCGGCATAGACGACGGTGGTGCCGCGTTCGCCCTTACGGACGTTGCCGCCAAGCGCAAGCGCCTGGCGGAAGGTGAGCCAGCTCTGGCCGGGGAAACCGTGCTGGATGACGGCGCCCCAAAGGATCAGAACATTGACGCCGGAATAATGCCGCCCGGTCGCGGCATTCGCCGGCATGGCGAGCGGCGCTTTGGTCGAGGCCGATCCCCAGGGCTGCACCCAGGGCACGCGCCCGGCTTCCAGCTCGGCGATGATGTTGCCGGTGATTTCGTCATAGAGGCTCGCCCGGGCCTGGCCGGCGCGCGCATTGTCATCTTTCTTGAACATCGCGGTTCTCCGCGACGGGCGCCGGAGACCTCTTCTCCAGTCCTCAACCCGTCACGGAAATCCCGTCCCACTCGCCCTCTCAGGGGGCGTTGCGGGGTCTCCCCCCGCTGACTTGATGTCCATCCGGGATGGCGAGGCCGCGTCGTTGTAAGACCGTTCCGTCCAGCGCCAGAAAATCTGGCGTCCAACCCGGACGGGAGAAAATCAATGGATCAGCAAGTCATTTTTGTAGGTTTGGACGTTCACAAGGCTACAATCGCTCTTGCCGTCGCTCGGGGAGGAAGATCAAGCGAGGTCAGATTCCAGGGATCATTGCCGCATCGACCCGGAGCCTTGCCGGATTTCGCGCGACGGCTGTTGAGCAAGCACCCCGGGCGTCGGCTGTCGTTCTGCTACGAGGCGGGCGCCTGCGGCTACGGCCTGGCCCGAGAGCTGACCGCTTCACCTATCGTTTGGTCACACAAGTTGCTCATTGCGCCTTCTTGTTTGCACCCGCCGCAGGCCTCGCGCCCTGCCGCTGTCGGTTGCCACCCGACAAGCCAGGTCTGCGGCTCGAGCTTAGCGGTTGCGCAGGCGCGAGCTGGCGCTCATCAAGGTCGCCCACGGCCTTCGCAAGACGGTCTTGGGTCTCGGTGGGCAGCTTCGACAGCACGACCCGGTAGGCGTCGATCGTTGCCGTGTGCAGCCCCACCGGGAGCGCATGGCCCGCGGGCGTCAACTCGACCCGTTTCTGGCGGCGATCGTGTGCGTCCTCTGCACGGCTGACGTACCCCGCCTGGACCAGGCGATCGACCAGGCGGCTGGCCGCGTTGTGGGTCAAGCCGGTTGCCTGCGCGATGTCTGCGATCTTCATCTGCCCCTGGGTGAAGACCTGCACTATGGCGGTGAACTCACTGTAGGACAGGTCGTTGCCGCGCATCAGCCCCCGCAGCACCGGAGAGACCTGCTCCATCACGAGCGTGTGGACCCGTGCAAACGAAGTAGCGACTTGTGTCAGGCAGCGCTGGTCGGAGCCCATTAGCTCTCCCATTGCATATTATGCGCAGACGCATATAATGCAATTCGTACATATTATCAAGCCTCGCCCGCCCAAACGCCTGGAAAAAGCCCCCCCCTGAGATGACAAAGAAACGACCCCTACTTCTTGTTGTTGGCCTTGCTTTGGCTGTTGCGGCCGCAGCCGCACTAATCCCATTGTGGTGGCAGAGTCGGCATGTCGGCCCGCCCGCAGGGTTGGTGTCTGCCAATGGCAGGATCGAGTCCGTCCAGGTGGATGCGGCGGTCAAGTCCCCCGGTCGCCTGGTCCAGGTGCTCGTGCGCGAAGGTGATCTGGTCGAAGCCGATCAGGTCGTCGCACAGATCGACGTCGCCGAACTCAAAGCGCAACGGGCGAAGTACGTAGCGGATATGGCGATGCAGGAGGCGTCGCTGCTCGAAGCCAAGGCCACGGTCGAGCAGCGACGCGCGGAGCTCAATCTGAAAGAGGCCAACCTCCAGCGCGCTGCGCAATTGGTCCGAACCGAGGCCGTGAGCCAGCGGACGCTCGACGAGGCGCGGAGCGGGCGCGACGCCGCCCGGGCGATTCTGGCGGCCACGGAAAAGAACGTCGACGCGAGACAAAGTTCCATCCAGGCGGCTCAGGCCCTGATCGACCAGACCGACGCGCAGATCGCCGATGCGACGTTGCGCTCGCCGGTACGAGGACGGGTACTCTACCGCTTGGCCAACCCCGGTGAAGTGCTCGGCGCTGGCGGCAAGGTGTTGACCATCGTCGATCTGTCACAGGTTTACATGGAAATCTTCGTGCCCGCCGAGCAGGCCCGCCAGATTCCGCTCGGCTCGCAGGCACGCATCCAATTCGACACTAACGACTTCGCGATACCGGCCAAGGTCAGCTTCGTCTCCCCCGATGCGCAGTTTACCCCGAAGCAGGTGGAAACGCGCAGCGAGCGCGACAAGCTAGTTTTTCGAGTCAGGTTGCGCATCCCGCAAAGCCTGATCGACCGCCACGTCGAACAGGTCAAGACCGGCGTGCGCGGCACCGGCTTCGTGAGACTCGAACCGAACCCGCCAGAGTGGCCGCATGACCTGCAGAAGCGGTTCCCCGGCGACCCGATCGACGCGGGGAACTGAAATGGATGCAGGCTTCACGCGGCCCGTCGCCCGGATCACCGGGGTGAGCCATCGCTATGGCGCCACGACGGCGCTCGGCAACGTGTCGCTCGAATTGCCGAGCGGCCGGATGATCGGTCTGATCGGCCCTGACGGCGCCGGCAAGTCGACCTTGCTCGGGTTAATTGCTGGCGCGCGCAAGCTGCAGGCGGGTAGCGTCGACGTGTTCGACGGCAGCATGGGCTCAGCGGGTCATCGCCGCGCCGTTTGCACACGCATAGCCTATATGCCCCAAGGGCTGGGGAAGAACCTTTATCAAGAGATCAGCGTTGCTGAAAACCTGTCTTTCTTTGGCACGCTGTTCGGCCTTTCAGCATCCGAGCGAGAAGCCCGAATCCGCAAGCTCACCGCCGCCACCCGTCTGTTGCCTTTCCTGGATCGTCCCGCCGGCAAGCTGTCGGGCGGCATGAAGCAGAAACTGGGGCTTTGCTGTGCCCTGATCCATGACCCCGATCTGCTAATTCTCGACGAGCCGACGACGGGCGTTGACCCGCTGTCGCGTCGCCAGTTCTGGGAGTTGATCGCCAATTTGCGCCGCGAACGGCCGTCGATGACTGTGTTGGTCTCGACCGCTTATATCGACGAGGCGGCACACTGCGACTGGCTGGTCGCGATGGATCATGGTCACGTGCTGGCGTCGGCAACGATCGAGGAACTGCGCAGCAAAACAGGAGCGCAGGATCTTGATGCCGTTTTCATCGCGCTTCAACACGGCGGCACGTCTACTCATGAGCAGTTGGTCATCCCGCCGCGCCAGGCGTCGACGCAAGCGCCGGTCATCGTAGCCAAGGACCTGACCGCGCGCTTCGGGACGTTCACCGCCGTGGACCGGGTCAGCTTCGCGATCGAGCGCGGCGAGATCTTCGGCTTCCTTGGTTCGAACGGCTGCGGCAAGACGACGACGATGAAGATGCTGACAGGCCTGCTGGCCCCCAGCGAAGGAATGGCGGAGGTGTACGGCCAACCCGTTGATGCCAACGATCTCTCGGTACGCCGTAGGGTGGGGTTCATGACGCAAGCCTTCTCACTGTATGGTGAGTTGACGGTGCGCGACAACCTGATGCTCCACGCGCGTCTGTTCCATCTCGGCGAGCAGAAGTCGACGCAGCGCACAGAACAGCTCATCACCGAGATCGGCCTGAGCGAATATGCCGATGCGAAGGCCACCTCGCTGCCACTAGGCTTGCGTCAGCGGTTGTCGCTGGCCGTTGCCATTGTTCACGACCCGGAGTTGCTCATCCTTGACGAGCCGACCTCCGGTGTGGATCCGCAAGCGCGCGACGAGTTCTGGCGGATTCTGGTGGACTTGTCGCGCAACAAGGGCGTGACGATCTTCGTCTCCACACATTTCATGAACGAGGCGATGCGCTGCGACCGTATCTCGCTGATGCACGCCGGGCGCGTGCTGGTATGCGATACACCGACACGAGTGATCGAAGCGGAAGGGGCACGCGATCTCGAGGATGCGTTCGTGTCTTGTATCGAGGAAGCAGAGTCGCAAGCGGCAGGCTCTGCTGCCTCCGCGCCCGCTCCCGTCGTGCCGCTGACCGCATCGGCCGCTGCCGGCTCTGACCAGACCAGGCATTTGCCGCCGTTCATGCCGATCCGTCGCCTGCTGGCCTATACGCGTTGCGAGACGCGCACCCTTCTACGCGACCCGGTGCGTCTGGCCTTTGCTTTTCTTGGCTCTTTCCTGATGCTGCTGATCTTCGGGTACGGCGTTTCCAGCGACGTCAGCAATCTGAGCTACGCCGCCTTCGACCAGGACAACACACCCGAGAGCCGGGCCTATCTCGCCAACTTCTCAAGCTCCCGGTACTTCACCGAAAAATCCCCGATCCGCAGCAGCGATGAGATGGAGGCGCGGATGAAATCGAACGACATCACGCTGGCCATCGAGATTCCGTCCGGCTTCGGGCGTTTGGTCAAGCGCGGCTCCGACTGGCAGGTATCGGCCTGGATCGATGGCGCCAATACCTCGCGAGCCAGTACGATCGAGGGCTACGTGCAGGCAGCGCACAACCTTTTTGCCGAACAGCGCAGCCGCGAATCCAGCAGTGCGGTGGCAACAGGCCCGAGTACGACCATCCTCGTGCGCAACCGCTACAACCCGACGGGAGAGAGCATCTACGCCATCGGACCTTCAGTGCCCGCCATGTTACTGATGTTGTTCCTGGCTATCCTGACGGCAGTCAGCGTCGCACGGGACAAGGAAATCGGCACCATCGCCAACTTTTATGCCACGCCGGTCACCCGCCTGGAATATCTGTTGGGCAAGCAGCTTCCATACATTGGCATCGGTATGATCAATTTCCTGATCATGACTGCCACCGTGCTGTTCCTGTTCGGTGTGCCGTTGAAGGGTAGCGCCATCACGCTGGCAATGGGTACTGTCGTGTACGCCGCCGCGGCAACCGGCTACGGCTTGTTTATCTCGTCGTTCACCAGCAGCCAAGTCGCGGCGATCTTTGCCGCAGCTGTGCTGTCGATGCTGCCGACGATGCAGTTCTCCGGGATGATGCAGCCGGTTTCAACGCTGGAGGGCGGCGCGCGGCTCATGGGCTCGATGTGGCCGACGACCTACTACATGCACATGAGCGTGGGCGCTTTCACCAAGGGTCTGAGCTTCACCGACATGCAGACCGACTTGCTTTCGCTGATCGCGTTCCCGCTGGTCTTCGTCACCTTTTCGGTGTTGCTTCTGAAGAAGCAGGAGAAGTAGCCCGTGCCGAGCCTGATCAACATCTGGTGGTTGGGAACCAAAGAGCTCAAGGAGCTCATCAAAGACGTGACGATGATGCTGTTTATCGTCTGGTCGCTCGGCGTCAGCGTCTACACGCAGGCCAGTGGTAGCGGCGAGACTGTCAACAACGCAGCTATCGCAATCATCGACGAAGACCAGTCGCAGCTATCGCGCTCGATCATCGACCTCTTCTACCCGCCGTACTTCCAGAAGGTCCAAACCATCAGCGCGGCCGAGATCGATCGCGCGATGGACAAAGGCCAGTTCACCTTCATCGTCGAGATCCCTCCCCGCTTCGAGGCCGACACTCGGGTCGGAAAGAACGCCGAGATCCATGTCAGCGCCGATGCGACCGCGGTGCAACAGGCCGGCATCGGCACCGGCTACATTCAGAATATCATCTCCCAGGAAGTCACACGCTATCGCCAGGAGATGCAGAGCTACCGCGGGCTCGATTCCACCCTGGCCAAGCGTCGTGCCTTCAACCCCAACGGCACCCTGGCCTGGTTTAGTGCGCTTGTGGCCCTGACGGACCAACTCTCGATGCTGATGATCATCCTGACCGGAGCTGCGCTGCTGCGCGAGCGCGAGCACGGGACCATCGAACACCTGCTCGTGATGCCGCTGAGGGCCTCGGAAATCGCGCTGGCAAAGGTCTGGGCCAACGGCCTGGCGATCATGGTGGCATTCACACTTTCGCTGCTGCTGGTGGTGCAAGGCGCGCTGCACGTGCCGATCGCCGGATCTCGCCCTCTGCTGCTGCTGGGCTCGGCGGTCTACATTTGTGCGGCGGCATCGATCGGCATCCTACTCGGCACGATCGCGCGCACGATGGCCCAATTTGCGCTGTTGATGATGATGTCGGTCATGCCGATGATGATGTTGTCGGGCGGCATTTCGCCTGTGGAAAGCCAGCCGCAGTGGGTCCAGTACCTCACTTGGTTCTTCCCGTCACGCCACTACATCAGCTTCATGCAGGGTATCGCATACCGCGGAGCGGATTTCTCGATGGTATGGAGGGATTTCGTCACCATGTTGGGCATGGGCGTCAGCTTTCTCACGGTCAGCCTGCTCTTGTTCAGACGATCCTTGGCCGGTTGATGCCGCACAATCGCGCTGCCGGACGCTCGTTTGCTCGGCAAGCTGCACGCCAGTTCGACAAGAACCGCGCCATCGTCACTGTCGGTAGAGATAGCAGTCGACCCATTCCGAGTAGCCGAGACGGTCAGCATCAAATTTTCGGCCGCGCAGCCTGGGCTTGCGAAGGGGCTCGGCTTTCCAGGGGGCGCGCTCATCGGTGTTATCGACACTTGGATGCTCGTGCGATTACTGAGCGGGGCCTCCGACTCGCCGCCCGATCATCTGAATGTTCCTTGGCAAATCTTGGGCTTCATGTGCGCCGGCGCGATTGCCTCGATCATCCTTTCCTTGTTTGCGCAAAGTGCCTCGACAAAGGATGGGACGGCCCGGGAATTACGCAGCTGAATATGATCGGAAACCGCAATTGCAAGCGACGAATCGTGAGCAGGCACCGCAATGAATTCTGCTCGTGAAATCGAAGTTCGTCATTTGCGCTATTTCATAGCGGCGACAGTGTATGGCAGCTTTCGCAAAGCGGGCAGCGCACTTTCGATTCAAGAATCCACGATTAGCCGGCGTAGAGCGTCGTGGTGTCCTTGGTGATGTCGACGCGCGGATTGTAGACGCCGGTCGACCAGTCGAGGACGCCTGGCACCTTCCAACGGGTGTCGCCGGTGCCGTTGCCGGCGATGCGCTACACTGCCTCGACCAACTCGTGGTCGTAGATCCTCCCGTTAGTCCGGGTCTGTCACCGCCCGCAGTTCGACGCGGCCATCATTGGTCTCGAGCGTCTTGATCTGCTCAGCGCGGTGGGAGATCAGGTTATATTGCAGGTTGATGCCGGCGAGCGCGGCGGGGTGCTGACGCAGGTACGCGGCCGGGGCGCCGACCTGGCTCGCGAGTTGGCCGAAGCTCCAGTGCGTCGGCGCGATGGGCTTGTCGGCGCCCGGCAGGATCAGGGCGAGCCGTTCGGGGTCGGTGCGGCTGGCTTCGACATGGATGAGCGCGGATTCGACGACACGGGTCCGACTGCGCTCGGTGCGCTCGCGAACGGTCCGGCCGAGTTCGGGGAGGGACAGATAGCGCTCGTCGTCCGGCCGCGAGAACCACTCCGAGGAAACGCGGCCGATGCGCTCGCCGCGATTGACGTCCACCTTCCAGCCGCCACGCACGTCGCGCCGGGCATCGCGAACCTGCATGTTCATGGGATCAAACTCCATGACGGGTGCCGGAAGACCCTCTCCCGACCCTCAACCCGTCACGGAAATCCGGTCCACACTCTCACTCTATTGGGGGTGTTGCGGGGTCTCCCCGCAGAAGGGGTCGGCCGAGACCTTGGGCTCGGCCGCAGGGGAAGGCTTTCCCCTCCCGGACCATATCATTCCCAATCAGCGGGTCATTGACTCCCAAATGGCCGGTTCGGAGCTGGCAGCCAGCTCGGCGACGCGGTCTTTGAGGCCTTTCCCCTGCAGGAACACCCTGATCCAGGACTGCCGCAGCAGCCCGGTTGAAAACTGTCAGAATATTGCATATATTTCTGACAGGAGAATGGCTGTGCAAAGACTGACCGAGCAGATTCTGGCGCATACCAAGGGCCTTCCCGAGGGCGCTCCGATCGCTGCTAAGAGCTTGCTCCACCTCGGCAATCGCGCCGCGGTGGACCAGGCATTGTCGCGACTGGCTGAACGTGGCCGGCTGATGCGTGCCGGGCGCGGCGTCTATCTGTGCCCGGTTTCGAGCCGGTTCGGCGTTCGCGCACCCTCCGTCGAGAAGGCCGTCGAAGCTCTCGCGAGCCAGCGGGGCGAAGTCATCGTGTCAAACGGCGCCGCCGCCGCCAACGCGCTCGGGCTCACGACTCAGGTGCCGGTCCGGTCGGTCTATCTGACATCGGGCCGTAGCCGGACGATGAATCTAGGCCAACAGGTCGTCGAGCTGCGGCATGCGCCACGCTGGCAACTGGCGCTGGCCGATCGGCCCGCCGGACAGGCTGTGCGCGCGCTGGCTTGGTTGGGACCGGAGAAGGCGGAAGCCGCCTTGAAGACGTTGAAGCGCAAGTTGCCGTCTTCCACGTTCGGCGAACTCGTCGCGGCCGCCCCCCAGCTCCCGAGCTGGCTTGCCAGGACGGTGGGCAAGGTCGCGCATGGCTGAAGCCTTCCTCACATTATCGGCAGGCGATCGGCGCGAGGCCTTGGCCGTCGCTGCCGATCAATCCGGGCGGCCGCCCCATCTGCTGGAAAAGGATGTGTGGGTCGTTTGGACTCTTGCGACGCTGTTCGGGTCCGACCTTGGCGAGCATCTCGTGTTCAAGGGCGGCACGTCGCTGTCGAAGGCGTATCACGTCATTCGACGTTTTTCCGAGGACGTGGATCTCACCTACGACATCCGTGCCATCGCCCCTGATCTGGTAGGCGAGGATGGCGAGGCCCTGCCGAAAAATCGGAGCGAGGAGAGACGGTGGTCGAAGGCCGTCCGATACCGCCTGCCCGAGTGGGTCAACGGAACGGTTCAGCCTCTTCTTGCCGGTGCGATCGACGCGCAATCGCTGCCCGCGACCCTCAGGGTCGAAGGCGACAAGCTGTTCGTCGACTATGAAGCGACCTCGGCGGGATCGGGCTATGTGGCTCCGAGCGTGATGCTGGAGTTCGGTGCCCGCTCGACGGGAGAGCCGGCCAGCCCACGCGATGTGGCGTGCGATGCGGCCGGACTGATCGAAGGCGTCGAGTTTCCAACGGCGCGCCCGCGGGTGATGCATGCCGAGCGGACCTTCTGGGAGAAGGCGACCGCAATGCACGTCTTTTGCCTGCAGGAACGGCTGCGTGGCGAGCGCTTCGCCCGCCACTGGCACGACGTTGTTCGACTGGACGATGCGGGCATCGCCACCGTCGCATTCGCCGACCGCAACCTCGCCAATGCCGTTGCCCACCACAAGAGCATGTTCTTCGCGGAGAAAGCGGTCGATGGCGCGGCCATCGACTATGAAGCCGCTGTCAGCGGAAACCTGCAACTCGCGCCGAATGGTGAGGCGCGCACGGCGTTGGCCATGGATTACGCGCGCATGGTCGAAGACGGGCTGCTGCTCGAAGACGCCGAGCCGTTTGAGGCGTTGATCGAACGATGCGCAGACATAGCAGAGCGGGCAAACCACGCGGAGAAGGGATGATCTTGAGGGAAACCGATATCTACCTATTTTACCGATCGTGAGTACGGAACACGACCTCCAACAATCGATGTCATCGATGCGCGCTTGTGGGCCGGCCTCTACAGCTTGATCCAGACGGGAATTGGCAACGGCTCATTTGGCCTGCGCTTTCCGGAACAGTGCCCCGACGGAAACGGTCCGTGTGGGTGTGACGAGTAGGCCTTCCGCCGGGTGCTAGGTGCCGAGGTGCCGTGGATCGAATGGCCGCTCTCCCCGAGCGAAGTGCCCGACACGCCGGTGATCCTCGATCTGCTTGAGTTCTGCGCCGGCGCCGTGGGTGAGCCGATTCAGGGCGCATATCATTCCTATTACCGCCATCATCACCAGAGTTGGGACCGAGATGCCGGCCTTGCGCGATTTGTGGTGGATGTGATCGCAAGCCTCAAGCTGCCAAGCGACCCTCCTCTTCTGCTTCGTTCGCCGGCTCTCCCACCGCTTTGGTCAGGAAGAGGTCAAGCGCGGCTCGACGGGAGTCGCGATCCAGTGCGTAGGCTGTCTGCTTGAATTCCACTCCCTGGAGCAGCCCTTGAATGTAGCCGGAGATCGTATCGGCGGCCATGATGAGCGCCGTGTCGAGTGTGTGAATATATTTGCTCGTCACCGAACCTTTGGAGTGGCCGACCAGCGCGGCGATCGTCACCTCGGTGAAGCCGAGATCGTTGGCGATGCTGGCAAAGCTGTGGCGCAGGACGTGCGGGGTGACACCGACGAGCGGGCTGTCTGTGAAGATCTGCTCCCAATGGTTCGGGAAGCTACCGAACGCATTGTCCTCGCCCTGACCGGGGAAGACGTAGGTGCCCGCAGCGGTCTTGCGACGTTCCTCCAGATACTCGACGACGGGCAGTCCGATAGGACGAATGGACTCGCCTTCCTTGCTGTCCACCAGGCGCATGCAGCTCGCGTCGGTGTCAGCCTCGATCCACATTAGCGAGATCATTTCCGAGCGGCGGCAGCCAGTGAGCGCGATCTGCCGGATGATGTCCACGGTCATGGCGTATTTCTCGTTCGCCGCCGCCTCGCGAAGCATCTGACCGAGAGTGCGGTACTCCGCCTCTGTCAGACGACGATTCCGAACATTGTCCTTGGGCTTCTTGATGCCGTGCGCTGGATTGATCTCGATGATCCCAGCGTCGACAGCGTAGGTGAGGATGCCACCCAACAGCCCGACGGTACGCGTGGCGGTGCCGGCACCACCGCGAACGATGGCCTTTCCACGCAGCTTCTTCGTCTTGACGGCGACGCGCGTCTTGCCCGCCATGATGTCCTTCAAGACCTTGTTGATGTCCGCTTTGGTCAGATCTTTGACTCGGCGTGCGCCGATCAGCGGGATGATGTGCCGCTCGATACGGCCAGTGTCGGTCACGATGGTGGTTGGCTTCTTCGGTCGTCCGCCCTTACCCAAGATGAGACCTGCGTTCAGATCGGCGGTGTAGAGGGCACAAAGCTCCTTGACCGTGATGGCCTTGTGGTCGAGCTGGCGTTCCTCGGAAGGATTATCGCCGCGCGCAACGCGCCCCAGTTGGACCTTCGCTTCTTGCCGGGCTGTCTCTGGTGTCCACACGCCATGCAGGCCGATGGTATATCGTCGCGTGCGTCCAGCAGCGCGATATTGAATGAGGTAGCTGCGCTTGCCGGAGGCGAACACGCGGAGGCCAAAGCCGGGCAGTTCGTCATCCCAGATGAAATAGTCCTTCTCGCGGACATCGGCAGCGTCCACGATCCGCTTGGTCAGCTTTGCCATGAAGCGTTCCCCTCGCTAGTGAGCGTGGTGCTTCCGCGGAAGCACCACGGAAGCAACCGGCTGGATATCGGAGCGAAATTCTGGATAGATAGTTCGGCGCGAAAATCTGTATTGTCCAGTAATTTCAGTCATATATCGCATTGTAGCGTGCCCTATCGTGTATTTAGGATAGGCAGGCTAAATTGCTCCGAAGGCAAAGGTCACACGTTCGAATCGTGTCGGGTGCGCCAGTTTCCCGCCGATTTTCATCAGTTTCCGACAGGGCGATAACGCCGCATCAATGCGGGGTCTTTGTGCCCGCGTCAGCGCCGCTCGGTCAGGCTGGTGGTTTTTCGCGGCGGTGCATCCGCGCTCAGATCGCCCGGCAGATCCGGCACCAGTGTCGGATGCAGGGCGAGTGACTGGCGCACACAGTTGCGCCCGTCGGACTTGGCGCGATAGAGCGCGGCATCCGCGGCCTTGACCAGCCGCCGCCAGGCCAACTGACCGAGATTGCCTCTGGCGACACCGAAGCTCGCGGTCACCGTAAGCGAGGCGCCATCGGACAGGATGAATTCGTGCGATTCGAGCGTTCCGCGCAGCCGCGCGGCCAGCGCGCTGGTCTCGTCGAGATTGCAGCCCGGCACCAGAATCACGAACTCCTCGCCGCCGAAACGGGCGAAGATGTCATTCGGCCCGAGCATCGGACGAACCAGCCGCACGCTTTCCTGCAGCACAAGATCACCTTCCAGATGGCCGTAGCGGTCGTTGATCGACTTGAAATGATCGAGATCCATCAGGATCATGCAGGCGCCATCGGCCATGACCTGGCTGCTGGTGTGGCTTTCGCCGATCATATCGAGTGCGCGGCGGTTCATCAGCCCGGTGAGACCGTCGGTCTCCGCCTGATGCTTCAGCTTCTTGGTCAGCGACGCGCGTTCGGCGAGACTGCGGCGAAGAACGGCAATCGCCTCGAACAGGCGGCGCATCTCGGCGGCATGGTGCGCCTCGGGATCGGGCGACCCGGGGCGATCTTCCGCAAGCTCGATCACCGCATCGCGTGCACGCAGCAGCGGCCCGAAGACAAAGCGCTGGGCCGCGATCAGCAAGCCTGCAAGAACCGCCAGAATGATCGTGGTGATCGCAATCGTGATCGCGAGTGTGGTCAGCGCGGCGATGCGGCGGTCGGTCAGCCGCTCGATGGTGACATCTATGAAATCGCCGCGCAGCCGCTCGAGCGGCTTCAGCGTCTTGACAAAGCGGACGGTGAATTCATCCGCCGTCATGGAATAGTTGCCCGACAGGCGGCCCTGAGCAATCAGGTTGTCGAACAGAACAAGCCCCTCGCCGAAAAACTGCTCCTCGATATCACGCAGATCGGTCAACAGCCGCGGATCGTTATGGCTGACGATCTGCCGCTCGCCGGTCAGATTCCAGAGCTGGAGAATGCGGCCGCGCGTCCGGTTGCTGTCGACAAGATTTTTCAACGGCATCGGCTGGCTGACCGCGATCGGCGCCATGATTTGCGAAGCGATCCGGCCGCCATACTCGCGCAGCTCGCCGAACATCCGCCCCGTCATCACCGATGCCGCGAGTTCGGGATTCTGGGTGGTCAGGATGCCGGCCTTCCAGGCGATCACGGATTCAAAGATATCGACCACGCCGAACATGCTCTCGATGACGGATTGCACATCGTCAAGATTCCGCTTGGCGCGCGGAATGGCCGAAACGCGATCAACCTCCTGCCGTCCTTTCTGAAGTTGCGCCCGCGTGGCGGCAAGCAAATCCGCCGGGACGCCGACAGCCATCAACTGATTGAGACTGGCATCGGACCGCGCGCGGAAGGCCGTCAGCCGTGCGCGCAGGAGGTCGCGCGCGTCACCGGTGTCACCCAGCACGCTGTTCGACGGCCCGCGTTCGGCCGAGAGCAGATTCGCGGTGTCCAGAATCAGCCGGTAGGTTTCAAGCTCGTGAAGATTCTCGCGGGCGCGGCGATAATCGTCAAAGGAGCGGCTGATCACGCTCATGGCAAGGATCGCCGTACAGATGAGCGCGACGCCGGTGCCGATCAGCAGCTTGCGGCGCAGGCTGTGATCGCCTCCATCCGGCATGCCGCGCCAGAATCGGAACTCGATCCCCTTGGCAAGGTATCCGAAAAATCTGGCGGACCTTGAGGTCATCGTTCTTTCTGGTCCTGCTCACGACGCTTCTGCGCAGCCATAGGCGCATGCGGGGCTTTCATTTGCGTAAAATGACACAGTTAAAATCCTTCCCGAAGAGCAGGCGCCCCGGGGAAGGATCTGCGATGGCCTGAAAGCAGGCCGCTATGTCCGGCTCCCGCCGGATCATCTGGATTCTGGCGCCGGATGCATTAAGTGAAAATTCAGCCTGATCCGCATTGCAATGTATGACGCGGATGTCTCATCCCGGCACACCTGGCCCCGACGATGAAACGTCCGGTTGCGCGCGGAATTCGCGTACCTTATCGCGACCGGCGACGAACCCGCGGTGTGGACTCATCGCGCGCGGCAGGCAGCCAAAAATTCGGCTGGCAATAGGCCGCTGTGCCGGACACCGCGGCCTGACATTGCTCGAGCGTATCGTATCGGCAATCGCCCGGACCGGCCTCACCCTTTCGGCAAAACGGATAGTCGCGCGCGGCCGCCGGCGACAGACCCAGCACCGACATCGCGGCAATCCCTGTAACGATCAGAACAACCTTGGCATCAATCATCGCGGATAGACTCCCCGCAGCAACAGTATGCGCATACGGTTCGTGCGGCCTGCACAGTTCGTCAAGCAACGAATCCGTGACCCGAGCGCACAGGGATGCCGAACGATTGCGCCCCTGAAGCATTGACCAGGATCGGAAGACTGCCTTGTATGCGAGCAGCCTGGATTTCCGGCATGGGCGGGTTTGACATGCGCGAGGTCATCGAATTCGACGACGACACCTATCAGGCACTGGTACAGCTTGGCCGCGACAGAATGGCGACACTGCAGGAGCTTGCTGACGAGGCCTTTGCTGACCTTCTGAAAAAGCATGGCATGCCGAAAGACCTGCGAGATGCCTTGCGCCGAAGTATCAAGGCTTCCACGCCCGCAAGGCGCAAGACGAAACCGGCGCGCCGCAAATGATGCAACGCGCTCCACATAGCATCCCTGTGCTCATTACGGGCTGCTCCAGCGGAGTCGGCCATGCAGCGGCAAAACTCTTCCGCCAAAAGGGATATGAGACGATCGCAACCGCGCGCGACATAACGGCGCTGGACGATCTGCGCGCCATCGGCTGCCGCACACTGGCGCTCGATGTCACCGACGAGACCGCGCGCCGCGCGGCAGTCGAAGCAACCGAGCGGGAGTTCGGCGCGGTCGGCATTCTGGTGAACAATGCCGGCTATGGCCAGTACGGGCCGCTGGAGGAAGTGTCGCTGGACGCACTGCGCAGGCAGTTCGAGACCAATGTGTTCGGGGGATTGCGGCTGACGCAACTGGTGCTGCCCGCGATGCGCCGCGCCGGGCGCGGCCGCATCGTCAACGTCAGTTCAGTCGCGGGCCGTGTCAGTTTGATCGGCGGCGGCGCGTATCACGCCACCAAGTTCGCGCTCGAAGCCTTGACCGATGCGCTGCGCCCCGAGGTCGAGCCGTTCGGCATAGATGTCATCAACGTGCTCCCCGGCCCCATCGCCACCCGCTTCGAGGCGACGCTGCTGAAACAGATTCCGGAGACCGGGCCGGACAGCCCCTATGCCTTTTTCAAGCAGCGGCTCGCGGCCTATATGCGGGATTTTCTCGACCCAAACAGCTTCGGCGTCATGAGCGCCGAAACGGTCGCCCGTGCGATGTTCAAGGCTGGGACGGTGAAACGGCCCCGAACTCGCTACAGCGTCGGCGTGATCGCCCATCTTGGTCCAATCGGCCGCGCTCTGACACCGGACCGCGTGGTGGACGTCATGACGCGGCGGCGCATCCCGGTGAAGCGGCCCTAGCAGGCGTCATTCGCGGTCAATGCGCTTCAGCAGCACGAGCAGGCACGCCACCGCGCCGATCACGATGGCGAAACACCCCAGCCCGATCAGCACCGCCTTGAAGACGAACTCGTCGCGAAAAATCCAGGCCGCCACCCAGCACAGCACCGTGACCGAAGGTGCGAAGATCAGAATCGGCAGCAAGGCCTTTTCGAGGCTTCTCCGCCGGTCGGGATCTCTGTTCTGAAATTTTCGGGCCATCCACAATGATCGCGTGCGGCGGGACGATGGTCAATCGCACCATCCCACATCAATCTGGCGGCGATCATTCAGGCACAAGCGTCATGGTTTCTTTCGAGGTCGAAAGCACGATCACGGTCTGCGTCCGTTGAACGCCGTCGATGGCCTTGAGACTCGCGAGGAACGCTTCAAGGTCCTGCGTGCGCCGAACCCGCACCTTCATCAGGTGATTCCACTCGCCGGTGACATGATGACATTCAAGGACGGCCGGCATGCCGGCAATGGCTTCAAGAAACACCGGCTCGGTCTTCGGTTCGCTCCATCCAACATACACGAAGGCCAGCAGATTGAGATCCAGTGCCTCCGGCGAGAGCCGGGCATGAAAACCGCTGATCACACCCTGACGCATCAACCGTCTCAGCCGGTCATTCAGTGTGGACGTGGCCACGCCGAGCGATTTGCCGAGTTCGGCGATCGCAAGCCGATCGTTCTCCTGAAGCGAGGCCAGAAGGCGCCGGTCAATGTCGTCGAAATCTGCCATGCATGTCCCTTCCAGCAGCACTCCGAAGATTATCCGGATTCGCCCGGCTTCTTCTAGCGATCTCCGGTAATTTACCGATTTAATACGTGATAATAACGATACATTTCGCAGTAATCCACTAATTTAGCGGAATCATAATTGAAATTCCGTCGTTTGACTGATGAAGTGCGCGGGGACTTCGCCGATCCGGCTTTGATTAAACGGTGTACTTTTACAATGAGCATTTCACTAAAGACTTTTCTGGCCGCAGCGATTGGCACTGCCTTGATCGCAACCAGCGCGAAGGCTGCGGATATTGGACCGCACTACACCAAGGCACCAGTCGCGGCGCCACTGTGGAGCTGGACCGGCTTCTATGTCGGCGGCCATGTTGGCGGCGGCTTTAGCGAAGCCAATGTCTCGGCTTTCGCGCCGGCCTGGCCTTCCGACCCCGGCAACTTCAGCACCAATGGTAACGGCGTCGTTGGCGGCGGACAGATCGGATTCAATTGGCAGTTCGGACCCAACTGGGTGATCGGCATCGAAGGCGACATCTCCGGAACGGGCATCCGCAACAATGCGACAGTCCCAGTCACGGTGCTCGGCAATCCTGTTCCACAGGTCAATCACGAGGCTGATCGCAACATCGACTGGATGGCAAGCGTGCGCGGCCGCCTTGGCTGGACATGGGATCGCTTGATGATCTACGGCACCGGCGGTGCCGCATGGGCCGACGTCTATTACCGCACGAACTTTGGCGGCCCTGCCCTTCCCATCAATGCCTCTGTCAGCAAGAACGCAACCCTGTCGGGCTGGGTCGCAGGCGGCGGCGTCGAATACGCCGTCTCGAACAACTGGACCGTGCGCGGCGAGTATCTTTACTACGACTTCGGCAGCGAGACCGTGCTCAATCCGACAATTATTCCCGGCTTCACGTACACCACCAACTTCGACAACAAGATTCACGTGGTTCGCGGCGGCGTGAATTACAAGTTTTGAAACCTCGATAGCGCGGCCTCGCTGACGCGCCACTGATACTTTCTCCAGTTCAAAAACTCAAAGCCCGGCGCGATACGCCGGGCTTTCTTGAACTACGCAAGGCATCGTAAGTCAGGCCCAACCACTTTGAATGGGGCACTTTTGCAATGAACATTTCGATGAAGGCATTTCTGGCCGCAGCGACCGGCGCCGCGCTGACCGCGACTGGCGCGAACGCCGCAGATATCGCGGCGCGGCCTTACACCAAGGCGCCTGTCGCAGCCCCGGCGCCGAACTGGACCGGCTGGTATGGCGGCGTCAATGTCGGCGGCGGCTGGACCAATACGGATGTCGGCTATTCCGCCAACGATCCTCTGACTGCGATTGTGTTCGGCCTTGCGCCGCTTCCGGCACGCGGCGACAGCGTCAATGCGGCAGGCGCGCTGGGCGGCCTGCAACTCGGATACAATTATCAGTTCCAGCGCAACTGGGTGGTCGGCCTGGAAACGGACTTCCAGTTCTCCGGCATTCGCGGCTCCGGCTCGACAACCTATAATGTCAATGCCGGACAGTTCATCACTCACGTCAACCAGAACATCGAGTATTTCGGCACCGTGCGCGCGCGGCTGGGCTACCTGCCGACAGATCAACTCCTCGTTTATGCCACCGGTGGCTTCGCCTACGCGCAATTGAACAATGCCGTCTCAACGTCCGCCGCCGGAGCCGCCACCAATGCAAACCTGCCTGTCGGCGGCGTGGTCTATTCCGTCAACTGCAATCCCGGCGACGCCTGCTTCGCATCCTCGTCCAACCGCGTGTCGCCCGGTTGGACCGTCGGCGGCGGCCTTGAATATGCCTTTTGGCAGAACTGGTCGCTGAAGGGCGAATATCTCTTCGCGCGTTTCCAGGACTCGCTAACGCCCGCAGCAGTCACGGTCACGCCGGGAGCCGTCGCCTCGACCTACAACGCCAAGGTGACGACCGATCTCAACATCGTGCGGCTCGGCCTGAACTACAAGTTCGGCGGATACTGATCCTCGTTTCAAACACCCTGCAAGAAGCCGGAGCATCAAGGATGCTCCGGCTTCTTTTGATCGGTCGGGGTGATCAGGTCTTCTTCATGCCCGCCTTCACAGCTTCCGCCGTGATCGGGAGCGAGCGCACGCGCGCGCCGACCGCGTTGTAGATCGCGTTGGCGAGCGCAGGCGCGACCACGGTAACCGCGGGTTCGCCAACGCCGGTGGCAGGCTCGCCATTGGCGATGACGGCGAGCGCGACCTCCGGCACCTGACTCATCCGCATCGGGGTGTAGCTGTCGAAATTGCTCTGCTCGATCGCGCCATCCTTCATGGTCGCTTTCTCGAACAGCGCCAGCGACATGCCCCACAGCGCCGCGCCCTCGACCTGGGCGCGAATGCCATCGGGATTCACCTGCGTGCCGACATCGGTGGCCACGGTGAGTTTCTTCACCTTGACCTCGCCGCTGTCATCCACCGCGACATGGGCGACACAGGCCGTCCAGCTCGCGGTGGCGCGCTCCTGCGATGACACGCAGGCGACGCCCATGCCTTCACCTTTCGGCAGCTTCTTGGTGCCGTAACCGGCAAGTCCCATCGCCGCCAGCAGCGTGTTGCGCAGCCGCTGCGCGCCGCCGGCATTGGCGCCCGCGCCGTCGAGCATGTCGATGCGGAACTGCGCCGGGTCCTTCCCCGCCGCGACCGCAAGCTCGTCGAGCATGCTTTCCACCGCCCAGAACGTCCAGCCCGGCGCCACCGAGCGCAACTGGCCCGATGGCGTCGCAGACTGCGCCAGCTCGTTGATGATGGCACGGACATTATGGTTGGGCACGGTGTAGAAGAAGTCAGCGCCGTTCACCGTGAAGGCATCGAGCGCGCCCTTCTTCTCCACATCCGGCGACAGGAACGCCGGGATGCCCCAGCGCTTTGTCGGCCACGCGCTGACGACGTCATGATTGAACGCCACCAGCTTGCCGCTGTCGTCGAGACCCGCCTTGATCTTCTGGAAGGTCAAGGGACGCGAGAAGTCCATGGTCATGTCGTCCTCGCGTGAATAGATGACCTTCACCGGCTTGCCGACGGCCTTCGCCGCGAGCACCGCCGGAATCAGCATGTCGCCGTCGAGACGCCGGCCGAAGCCGCCGCCCAGCCATGCCTGGTGCATGACAAGGAACTTCGGATCGACGCCAAGTGCGCCGGCCGCGATCGCACCCGAGCGGGTGGCGAACTGGTTGCCGGTGTAGACATGCCAGATATCGCCCTTCAGCTCCGCCGTGGCGTTCATCGGCTCCATGGGCGCATGAATGTTGATGTTGGTGGTGTACTCCGCCTCCATCACCTTCGACGCCTTGCCGAGCGCTTCCGCCGTGTCGCCATTCTTGACGAAGAACAGCCCTGACGCGCTGTCGGCCTGCAGCCGCTTGGCTTCGGCGAGCAGCGACTCGCTGGACACCTTGGCGTTCGGCCCGTTGTCGTAGGTGATCTTGAGCGCGTCGGCCGCTTTCCTGGCGTTGGCGTAATTGTTCGCCACCGCCACGACCCAGCCCGTGGTGGTGCCGGTCTTGTCCTCCAGCGTCACCGCCTTGATGAAGCCTGGCACCTTTTTGGCCGCGCTGTCATCGACCGACTTCACCGTCGCGCCGTAGCGCACCGGCGGCATCACGATCTTGCCGTAGACCATGCCCGGCAGGAACGTGTCGATGCCGTACTTCGCCGTGCCGTTGGTTTTCGAGGGAATGTCGATCTGCGGAATCGACTGGCCAACCAGCGTATACTGATCCGGCGTCTTCAGCTTGAGTGCTTTCAGGTCATCCGCCGAGAACTTCTTGGTGGCCTTGCCGCTCTTGACGATCTCCGCGAAGCTGAGTGACTTCTTCGACTTCGCATGGGAGATGCGGGACTCGCGCACCACGAGTTCGTTCGCCGGAACGCCCATCATGGCGGCGGCGGCTTCGGTCAACGCGATGCGGCCGGCGGCACCCGCGCGGCTCATGGCGTCGAAGTTCATCATGGTGCTCCACGAGCCGCCGGTGATCTGCGCGCCGAGCACGGGATCGTTGTATTTCGGATCGTTGGAGGCGAGCTGAACCCGCATGTCCTTCCAGCTCGCGCCGAGCTCTTCGGCTACAAGCTGCGCCATGGTGGACGCGATGTGCTGGCCCATGTCGGCCTTGCCGCAGGTCACGGTGACGAGACCGTCCGGCGCGATCGAATACCACACGCTCGGATCGAAGGCTGCGGGCGCTGGCGCCGCAAGCGCCGACGATCCCGGAACAGACGCGAAGCCGAGCGCGAGGCCCGCGGCGGACGTGCCGACAATGAACGAACGGCGGCTGAGGTCTGTCGATGATTCGACCTTGATGTGCTTGTTCATGTGGCGCTCCGATTGGCCGGTGCGTTCGAGGCGGTGCGCATGTCGTTGGCGGCGCGCATGATCGCCTTCTGAATGCGCGAATAGGTCATGCAGCGGCAGAGATTGCCGTCCATGTGCGCTACGACTTCTTCTTTCGTCGGATTGGTGTTCCTGGCGAGCAGCGAAGCCGCCTGCATGATCTGGCCGGACTGGCAGTAACCGCATTGCGGCACCTGCTCGAGAATCCAGGCCTTCTGCAGCGGATGGTCGCCCTTGGGGCTCAGGCCTTCGATGGTGGTGATCTTCTTGCCGGTGACATCGCTGAGTGCGGTCTGGCATGAGCGCACAGCTTCGCCGTTGACATGAACCGTGCATGCGCCGCACAGGCCCGCGCCGCAGCCGAACTTCGTCCCTGTCATTTGTAATTGTTCGCGGATAACCCAGAGCAGCGGCGTATCGTTGGCCGCTTCGACGGACACATTCCGTCCGTTAATGCTTATGGTCGGCATTTTTTGCGTTTCCCCGCCGGTGCACGACATCGCTTGCGGCGATGACTCACATCGAGGTGGTCCGCCCGCCACGCACCGGTCGGCAGCGAGCCCGCGGAGCATGGTCGCGTTTGCAACCGCTGGCAACAGAATTGGAATCGGTCAAAATAAAATGAGCTTCGTGCGCAGCGCAGCGATGCCGTTGTGCGCCGCGATATTCAACCGCGCGGCGTTGCCTTTCGCGCCGGGATCGTCATTGCGGCAATCCCGGCCACCACGCACACAAGACCGATCCAGACCGTCGGCGAAAGCGTTTCGCCGAGAAACACCACACCGAGACCGACGCCGAGCGGCACACGCAGATAGGCCTGCGCGGTGGTACCGACCGAACCGAGCGTCTGGATCAGGCGGAAATAGATCACAAAGGCCAGCGCGGTCGAAAACACCGCGAGCGCGATCAGCGCCGCGACGGACGACGCCGACGGGGTCAGCGTCCATGGCCGGTCAACGATCAGACTGAGCGGCGTCAAGATGATCGCGCCGCAGATCATCGACCCGGCGGCAGGCACCATCGAATCCAGCCCGTTGAAGTTTCGCCCGAACAGCGCCGCGGCACCGAACATGACGGCGGAGAGCACCAGCGCAAGCTGCGCCACAACGTCCTTTCCCAGCCCGTTCAGGGCATCGACGCCGACCACAAGGCAGATCCCGGCGAGACCTGCCGCAACGCCGAACGACTGGCGCGGGGTCGGACGTTCATGACGCACGAACAGCAGCGCCAGCAGGAAGGCGAAGATCGGCGCATTCGAGCCGAGAATGGTTGCAAGACCCGCACCGACATGCCGCTCCGCATAGGCGATCAGCGTGAAAGGGATCACGCTGTTCAGACAGGCCTGGATCATGAAACGCTTCCACACCGCCGGATCGCGCGGCATGGCGATGCCGCGCAGGCGCATGATCGCCAGCAGAATGCTGCCTGCGATCAGGGTGCGCGCCGAAATCAGGGTAAGCGGCGGAATGGTTTCGACGCCGACCTTGACCAGCGTGTAGGCCGCGCCCCACAGTGTCGCCAGCAGCACCAGCAGGGCAAGATTGATCGCGGTGCGCGCGGGAGGCGTCTCGATTGCGAGGGTCATGTTGGTTTCACCTCGCCCCGCTTGCGGGGAGAGGTCGGATCGCGCAGCGATCCGGGTGAGGGGCATTTTGAACTCTGTGTCACTGTCAGTTCCCCTCACCCAACCCTCTCCCCGCAGGCGGGGAGTGGGAGCGCGTCTCGCACGCTTGTTATCAGACTCACTCGAAAGGTTATTCCATGCATAGATGCTGCGTTGTTTCGATGCGGGTCGAAGTTTATCCGCCGCGCAGCAGATTCGCATATGTGTCCGGCACCTCGATCTCGAAACCGAGGATCGCCGCCGACAGCGCCTTGCCGTAGTTGTCGAGGCTGAGACTGCGCGAGACACCGCCACCGAGCGCGCCTTCCGCGACAAAATTCAACGCCGCCAGGTTGTCGGCCTCAAAGCGTTTGACCTCGCCCTTGATCGCGCCGCGATAGAACGCCTTGAACCGGGCGGCGGTCAGTTGCGCTTTCAGCAGCGGATAGAACTCGTCGCTGTAGGCGATCACCGCGATGTTCGAGGTGTTGCCCTTGTCGCCGGAGCGCACATGCGCCACCCGTTCCAGTTTAACCTGCAAAATATCTTGCATGGCGTCAGCTCTCATAAAAGGTGATGACAGGCGGCACGGCTTCGCGCGGCACCAGGGTGGACCACACGCCGATGATCTCGCGGGCGCGATCCTGATGCGGCACCCGCTTGCCGGTCATGCCGACGCCCGACACCGCCATGCCGTCGATCTCGCGCCCCACCTTCAGCGCCTCGTCGCGTGTCTTGCACCGCGCCGCGACCCGGACCGCGACCTCGTAAGGCTCCGGCGCATCCGCCGGCGTCGCTTCGCCGTGAATTGCATTGAGGCCGAGGAAGTCGATCCGCAGATCGTCGGACTTGAGGTTCACAATGCGAAAACGCTCTTCCAGAATTGTCTTCGCAAGCTGCGCGCGGCGCAGCGCGCCGGGACCGGCATAGAAGAACATGTCCTCGCCGATGAACCCTTCCATGCAGCCCATCGAGACTTTCAGCGTCGGCGTGCGCGGCTTGCCGCCGATGCTGCTGACCCGCATGCGGTCCGGCCCGATCTGTTCCAGCGCTGCCGTGGTGAAATCCACCACCACGTCCGGCGTGATATAGTTTGCCGGATCGTGCACCTCGTAGAGCATCTGCTCCTTCACCGTCATGGCGTTGATCGCGCCACCGGTGCCGGCGACTTTCGCGATCACCGCCGAACCGTCGCTTTCGACCTCGGCAATCGGGAACGCCAGATCCCACGGATTCGGCACATCCTTGAAGCCGGGATCGGCGAAATAGCCGCCGGTGACCTGCGCGCCGCATTCAAGCAGATGCCCGAGGCCGCTGCCTGCGCCGAGCTTCGCATAATCGTCCGCGCGCCAGCCGAATTCATGCATCATCGGCGCGAGAAACAGCGACGGGTCCGCAACCCGCCCGGTGATGACGATGTCCGCGCCCTGACGCAGCGCGTCGACAATCGGCTCCGCGCCGAGATAGGCCTCCGCCGAAATGATCTCAGGCGCGATGGAACTCACCGGCGCGCCGTTTTCCAGAATGGTGCCGCCAAGTTTCGCGATACGGTCTGTGATGAGACTGCCGGAAACGGCGGCGACCTTCCTCCCGCGTGCGCCATGGTCGCGCAGCAATTCGACAATGCGCTGCGCCGCGCCGTCCGGATTGATCCAGCCCTGATTGCTGATGATCCTGGTGCCGCGCGCGAGGCAGCCCGGCAGCACCGCGTTCATGCGATCGTCGAGATAGGTGTCGTATCCCGGAAATGACGGATCGCGGCGCTTGCGCACCTGCGCGGCGGACACGGTCGCCTCCGCCATGGTCTCGAAACAAAGATAATCGAGATCGCCCTTTTCGGCGTTGAGTTTCGCCGGCTCGATGCGGTCACCCCACCACGCCGATCCCGCGCCTATCCGCAATGTCGTCAAAAATTGATCCTTCCCCGAACTTTTCGTGCGCCTTCCGGCCTGCCTTGGACTTGCCTTGGGAGGCAAACCGAAGAACACTTTGGCCATGAAACTACTTGCCTTCACAACGCTTGTCGCCCTCGCTGTTGCGCATACGCCCGTGCGCGCAGGGCAGTTGCCGCCCTCCCCGTTCACCACCACGCTGTCCAACCACACGCCGCTGGTGTTCGGCATGAGCGCGGACGATGCGGCGGAAGCGCTCGGACAGCCGCTGAGTTATGTCAGCGGCAATCCGGGCAATGAAATCTTTGTCGTGATCCGCAATGCCGGCGCGCGATGGTCGTTCCGCGACGATCCGCTCTACCTGCAGTTCCGCGGCGGACGCCTCACCGGCTGGAAGGCCGACTGGAGCCGCAACTGGATGTGGCGCTAGCCCGCCAGTCATATTCCCCTGATTTCAGATCACACGGAAGGACGTCCATATGGGACAGACGGCGGCTGTGACGAACGCCGGCTACGACAAGGCGAGCTCGGACCTGGCCCGGCAGCGCAGCCTGGCGTTCTTCGGGAAGAATTTGAGGTAACGCGGCTCAGTAGCATCCTGAGTTCGTCGTCATGGCCGGGCTTGTCCCGGCCATCCACGTCTTTGCAAGCAAGAGAAGAAGACGTGGATGCCCGGCATGAAGCCGGGCATGACGGATGATCGATCTCAGTTGAATTTCAAAACCACCGCTCGGCGACGACCACCGTATCGCCGGGCTTGAGGAACGTGCCCGGCGGCACCACCGCCTGCGCGGCCCCTTCGACGCCGACCCGCGTCAGTTTGATCGCATTGCGCTGCGCGCGCGGGGTGAAGCCGCCGGCGATCGCCACCGCGCTCTCGGCCGTCATGTTCGGAACATAGGGATACTGTCCGGGAGCCGCGACTTCGCCGAGGATGAAGAACGGCCGATAGCTCTCGACCTCCGCGGCGACATAAGGCTCGCGCAGATAACCTTTCTTCAGCCGCGCGGTGACGGCGGCAGCGAGTTGCGCCGGCGTGAGACCGCGCGCGGAAACCGAGCCGATCAGCGGCATGGTGATCGCGCCGCTCGCGCCGACGGCATAGGTGTTGGTGAGGCCTTCCTGACCGTAGACCACGATGCGCAGCTTGTCGCCGGCATCGAGCCGGTACGGTTCATCGACCGGCGCATAGCCGGTGGTCACGGACGCGGATGTTTGCATGCAGCCCGTCAGTGCGAGCGAAGCAAGAACAACAGCGATCAGCGACCAGCGCGACGCACGCATAAAACGCTCCGGGCTTGCCCTCGACATGAGAGATAAGCCCGGTTTGCGGCACTTATGGTTAATGAAGGGTTAGCGGATGCTGACGAACGCCTTTGATCCGGAATTATCAATTCGTCATGCCCGGCTTTATGCCGGGCATGACGAGGTGAGGTAAGATGCCGTGCGATCAGGCGCTGACGCCCACTCCGATCGGGCACGACACGCCGGTTCCACCAAGACCGCAGTAACCGGCGGGGTTCTTCGCCAGATACTGCTGATGATAGTCCTCGGCGAAATAGAACTCGCCGGCCGGCTTGATCTCGGTGGTGATCGAGCCATACCGCCTGGCATTGAGCGCCTTGTTGTAGGCGTCCTTCGAGGCCAGCGCGGCCTTCATCTGCGCGTCGTTCGTCGTGTAGATCGCCGAGCGGTACTGCGTGCCGATGTCGTTGCCCTGACGCATGCCCTGGGTCGGATCGTGGCTTTCCCAGAAGGTCTTGAGCAGCGCCTCATAGGAACCCACCTTCGGATCGAACACCACCAGCACCGCTTCGGTGTGGCCGGTGCGGCCCGAGCAGGTTTCCTCATAGGTCGGGTTCGGCGTCACGCCGCCGGCATAGCCGACCGCGGTGACGTACACCCCATCCATTTCCCAGAACTTGCGCTCGGCGCCCCAGAAACAGCCAAGACCGAAGATCGCGGTCTCAAGGCCGTCCGGATAAGGCCCCTTGAGCGCATGGCCATTGACGAAATGGGTTCTGGCCGTCAGCAGCGGCGCCGCGCGGCCCGGCAGGGCGTCGGCAGCGGCCGGCAGATCGAGGGGCTTGCGGGAGAAGAACATGACTTGCTCCTTTGGGTTCGCGTCTCTCTATATAATTGCCTGTACGCCGCCGGTGTCAGGACGTTACGCGCCTTCTGCTCATCAAGTGTCCGGCATCGCCCCTTGAAATCCGCGCCATCCAGTTCGCGGAATCCATCCGCTGCGCGAACAGGCTTCCCTCAATTGCGCGAGTATCCGATCAGCGGCTTACTCGGCCGGAACAACAGCATCAGCACGATGCCGAGAATGCCGAGCACCGCCCAGGCGGGCTGGTTGAGCAACAGCTTCATCACGCTGTTCCAGAGCAACGGCGAAACGCCCTCGACCATGGCCTGAAAGGACTGCTGGCTGGCCTGGTTGATATCGTTCCAGAGCTCCCCCAGCCGGGTGATCCGCAGGGTCTGATCGGCAATGGTCCGGGCCCCGTCGTAAACCAGCGACAAGAAGCCGATCACCAGCAGAAACAGCCCGATCAGACGAAAAAACCCCCGGATCATCCTTCAACCCCTATATTTCAATCACTTCGCCGGTCCCGGCGAAGGCCTGAAACCGCCCCTTCCGGCCCAAAACAGGCCCGGAAATCGTTGACGGTGCAAGCCAGTATCCCTATAAGAACCCGCAACTGGCGGCGGGCGCAATCCTGCCGCCGATGTTCTTTGAGAGCGTGTTGTTTTCAGGCAAGCTCTCGGACAAGAACATTTTCAGCGACACCCGATTTTCACCAGCATCGGCCGAACGGTCGATACCGATTGCTCTGATGGCGGAATTGTCCGGCCGCAGAACGACCGACCGAGAGAAACCGAGAGACCATGGCCAATACCACTTCTGCCAAGAAAGCGACGCGCAAGATCGCCCGCCGCACGATCGTCAACAAGTCGCGCCGCACCCAGATGCGCGGTTCGGTCCGCAATGTCGAGGAAGCGATCAAGAAGGGCGATCGCACCGCCGCTCTTGAAGCGATGAAGAAGGCCGAGCCCGAACTGATGAAGGCCGCGCAGCGCAACATCGTTCACAAGAACACCGCGAGCCGGAAGGTGTCGCGCCTGACGCATCAGATCGCCAAGCTCGCGAAATAAGTTCCCGCGACACGCGATCCGAAAAAGACAGATCGATCAAAGCCCGGCTCACGCCGGGCTTTTTGCTTTCAGCGCACGCTTGTTCGCTGACGCTTCTGACTTTCGTCAACGCGCGTCTCCCCCAAACGCATCGACGGCGTCGCATCAGAACAATGCGCTGCCGTGAATCCGATGTTTCCAAAATTGCAAGTGCGTCCGCGCGTCATCGCGAAAACGGCGACGGGGTTACCCTGTTCTGCCGATCACAAAAAAACACGTTTGGCGAAGGCCTTATCGGCATAGCGCACAACAGCACTTGAAAAACGCCGGTCGCGCCCGACGAATCTTAAATTATTTATGAAGGAAGTTTCGACGATCGTCCGATTTGTGACAGTTGTCCGACTTTTCGAATCTCCGCACAGATTCAAAACCTTGCTGTTTCGTCACGAAGCCGCGCGCGTTTCGCTTCGCGCCCGATGTGCGCGTTAAGCACGCCAAGCGAAATCAATTTCGTTGCGAGCGCCGATGCCTCGTGTATTTCTTACTTGTCACGTCGCCCACGGCTCTTCTGATCAGCGCGGTTTGAGAACCTTGGGCGGGCTCACAAGTCGGTAGTAGTCGGCAAGCTAGTGATGCTTTCCAAGCGACGGTCGGACCCGAACTCATATTCATTTATGAGGCCGGTCCCTTGCGCGAAAATTTCTCCGCCGTGTCTGGATCAATCCGGGCCCGGACAACAAGCGAGAAAGCGTGCAAAGGAAACATCCGCCACGCCTTGAAAGCCATGGGACAGGGTTGGACGGGCAGGCGATACGACGGGTTGGGTTCCGGTCAGTCAGCGGATCGGACGAAGCTAAAGAACAAACAGATCAAGGCGACAACAACTTGCCGCGAAATGACTCGCGGCAGGAGGGGGAATTTCTATGTCCAGCAGCCAGAGCCGGCAGAGCAACTTTGCAGCGATTATCCGCGACGTTGTTTCAGTGAATGCGGCGGCTGTCCCCTGTAGTCCACCCATCCATCACAGTACGCGCTAGCGCGACACGCACGCTCTCACCAAACCGGACCAGCCTTCCCCACGGCGATCGAGCGCCGATTGGCGGAGCGTCTGACAAGGCCGGGAGCAGCGCATGTCCGCGGGCAGCTTCATCCATTTTCACGGCGCCTGGAGCGCCGGCCACACGTAACCAGAAGATCAGACCTCAAATGACAATCTCGGCAGAAACCACCTCGGCAAATCCCGAACTCGCAGACGTCGAGCGCGATCAATGGGCGCGCTTCAAGGGACGGCTGCGGACCATGGTCGGCGAGGACTTCTATACAAGCTGGTTTGCGCGCATGGACCTCGAGCGCATCCATGACGACTGCGTCCACATGACGGTGCCGACCAAGTTCCTGAAGAGCTGGATTCAGGCGCACTATGCCGACCGCGTGCTGACCTGCTGGCAGTCCGAAGACCCCGGCATCAAGCGCATCGACATCTCGGTGCGGACGGCGCTGCGCAGCGTCGCGCTGGTGAAGGATGCCAAGGCACCCCAGAGCGACCTTCGCGCCGACATCCACGCGAACCGTCCCGCGCCTGAACTGCGCAACACCGCGACCGCGCCGGTCTCCGCCAGCCATGACGCGCTCGGCGGCTCGCCGCTCGATCCGCGCCTGACCTTCGCGACCTTCGTGATGGGCCGCTCGAACACCCTCGCCCATGCCGCCGCCCGTCAGGTCGCCGAAGGCCGCCGCGGCGACAGCGTGATGTTCAATCCGCTCTACATCCATGCCGGGGTCGGCCTTGGCAAAACACATCTGCTGCAGGCGGTGACCTGGGCCGGGAACTCGAATCCCGAGCGCAAGGTGCTGTATCTGACCGCCGAGAAATTCATGTACGGCTTCGTCGCCGCGCTGAAATCGCAGACCGCGCTGGCCTTCAAGGAAGCCCTGCGCGGCATCGACGTGCTGGTGATCGACGACCTGCAATTCCTGCAGGGCAAATCAACCCAGTCCGAGTTCTGCCATACCCTGAACGCGCTGATCGACGCCGGCCGTCAGGTCGTGATCGCCGCCGACCGGCCGCCGTCCGATCTGGAAAGCCTCGATGACCGGGTGCGCTCGCGTCTCGCCGGCGGTCTTGTGGTCGAAATGGGATCGCTCGGCGAAGAGCTACGGCTCGAAATCCTGAAATCCCGCGTCTCTGCCGCCAAGGCCCATCACGCCACCTTCGATGTGCCGATGCCGGTGCTCGAATATCTCGCCAAGACCATCACCCATAACGGCCGCGATCTCGAAGGCGCCATCAACCGTCTGCTGGCCCATTCCAAGCTCAACGCCACCGCCGTGACGCTGGAAATGGCCGAGCGCGAAGTGCGCGATCTGGTCCGCCCCATGGAGCCGAAGCGGGTCAAGATCGAGGACATCCAGCGTGTGGTCGCGCGGCAGTACAATGTCAGCCGCTCCGACCTCTTGTCCTCGCGCCGCACCGCGAATGTGGTCCGTCCGCGTCAGGTCGCGATGTATCTGGCCAAGACGCTGACCCTGCGTTCGCTGCCCGAAATCGGACGCCGGTTCGGCGGCCGCGACCACACCACGGTTCTGCATGCCGTCCGCAAGATCGAGTCGCTGGTCTCCAAGGACATGACCCTGTCCGACGAGGTCGAACTGTTGAAGCGCCAGCTTCAGGAGTGAGACTTTAAGGGGCATTTTCCCCGGAATCGCAGGAGATAGCGAGGGACAAGGCCGCCGGATCGCGGCCTTGCCCTTGAACTTCCAGCGCATTCGCGTCACCTTAACGGCCCCGTGGGGTGCGGCGAAATCCTCGTTTGTCCGGTCCGCGGGTCCAATCGCCGCGGTGCGCTGTCCGGCCGCCCGGCACCTCCAATCAGCTTACGGACTTGATTTAAGCAAAGAACGGGATCGGGCGGATTTGTCATGAAGGTTACCGTCGAGCGCGCGCAACTCCTGAAATCGCTGAGCCACGTTCATCGCGTGGTCGAACGACGGAACACCATTCCGATCCTCGGCAACGTGCTGATCCGTGCCGAGAAATCACGCCTCAGCCTGAAAGCCACCGACCTCGACCTCGAAGTCACCGAAACGCTTGCGGCGGAAACCGCCACCGGCGGCTCGACCACGGTTCCCGCGCACATGTTCTATGACATCGTGCGCAAGCTGCCCGATGGCTCGCAGATCGTGCTGGAAGGCGACGGCGACCGCTCAGTGCTGGCCATTCGTGCGGGCCGCTCGCGCTTCACGCTGCAGACCCTGCCGGAAAGCGATTTCCCCGATCTCGCCGCCGGCGACATGACCCATTCGTTCTCGCTCACCGCGGCCGACATGAAGCGGCTGATCGACCGCACCCAATTCGCGATCTCGACCGAGGAGACGCGCTACTATCTCAACGGCATCTATCTGCATGCCGCGGGCGCCGCCAAGGCCGCCACGCTGCGCGCGGTCGCGACCGACGGTCACCGGCTGGCGCAGGTCGATCTGCCGCTGCCGAAGAGCGCCGAGGGCATGCCGGGCGTGATCGTGCCGCGCAAGACCGTCGGCGAAGTGCAGCGCCTGATCGAGGACGCCGAGGCCGAACTCAAGATCGAGCTGTCACAGGGCAAGATCCGCTTCACCCTCGGCGATGTGGTGCTGACCTCGAAACTGATCGACGGCACCTTCCCGGATTACGGGCGTGTCATTCCGCAGAACAACGACAAGGAGCTGATCGTCGACAAGAAGGACTTCGAGGCCGCCGTCGACCGCGTCTCGACGATTTCCTCCGAGCGCGGCCGCGCGGTGAAACTCGCGCTGTCCGCCGGCAAGCTGGTGCTGTCGGTGACCAATCCGGATTCCGGCAGCGCGACGGAAGAACTCGAAGTCGAATACGCCGCCGATCCGCTCGATATCGGCTTCAACTCGCGCTACCTGCTCGACATCGCCGCGCAGATCGAGGGCGAGGTCGCGGTGCTGCGTCTCGCCGATCCCGGCTCGCCGACGCTGGTGCAGGACAAGGACAACAAGGGCGCCCTCTACGTCCTGATGCCGATGCGGGTGTGAGGCTCTATCGAAGCACCGATATACCAACTGGATTGCGTCATGGCCGGGCTTGTCCCGGCCATCCACGTCTTTGGGGATGGCTTGCAAAGGCGTGGATGCCCGGCATAAAGCCGGGCATGACGATAGAGTAGTCACATGACCGTCTCCCGCATTCTCCGTCTCAGCCTGACGCACTTCCGCAGCTATCGCGCGGCGAGCGTGGAGACGCGCGGGAATATCGTCGTGCTGGTCGGCCCCAATGGCGCCGGGAAAACCAACTGTCTCGAAGCCATCTCGTTTCTCTCGCCCGGCCGCGGTTTGCGGCGGGCGACGCTGGACGATGTCGCCGATATTCAGGGCGACGGGTCGTGGGCGGTGTCCGCCGAAGTGGAAGGCGCGTATGGCCTTGCCACCCTCGGCACCGGCATCGACGCGCCGCGCGCCGACGGCACAGCATCCACGCGCCGCGTGCGCATCGACCGCGAGCCGGTGACCTCCGCAACAGTGTTTGGCGATCACCTGCGCATGGTGTGGCTGACGCCTGCGATGGACAGCCTGTTCATGGGCGCAGCCTCCGAGCGCCGGCGTTTCTTCGATCGCCTCGTGCTGGCCATCGACTCTGAGCATTCCAGCCGCGTTGCGGCTCTCGACAGATCGCTGCGTTCAAGAAACCGCCTCCTGGAAGACCGCAACTTCGATGCCCACTGGTGCGACGCCATCGAGCGCGAGACCGCGGAACTCGCTGTCGCGGTGGCTGCGCAGCGCGGCCAGACCTTGCAGCGACTGTCCGCGATGCTCGCCGCGCGCGGCAGCGCGTCGGCGTTTCCTTCGGCCCTGATCGCCCTCGACGGCTGGATGGAAAACGCGCTGCTCACCGAGACCGCCACCGCGGTCGAGGATCGCTATCGCGACATGCTGCGCGAAAGCCGCGCCAAAGACGCCGCCGCCGGACGCACGCTGAACGGCCCGCATCTGACCGACCTGCAGGTGATCTACGCCCCGAAAACCATGCCCGCGCGCGATGCCTCCACCGGCGAGCAGAAGGCGCTGCTGATCGGCCTCGTACTGGCCCATGCCAATCTGGTCGCCGAGATGACCGGCATCACGCCGCTCCTCCTGCTCGATGAGGTGGTGGCGCATCTCGATCCCGGCCGCCGCGCGGCGCTGTTCGACGAACTCGCAAGGCTCGGCGCGCAGGTCTGGATGACGGGCGCGGACCCGGCCGCCTTTGCGAACGTCGGGCCGCAGGCCGATGTCTTCAATGTCGAGGGCGGCCGGATTTCGCGACGGGCGTAAGCTGCCAACGAGGCGTGAAATCGGTCCCAAAACAGGTCCGCAAGCGAGCCGCGAATCAGGCTTTTCCACAGCCCCGAAAACGCCTTTTCAGGGCCTTGAAAAACAGCCGAATAATCCCATTTATTCAACAGCTTGCAGGGCACTACTTTGCCCTATGCGCCCAACTGATTTCGTGGCACAAATCGGTTCATGAAGGCGCGTTTTTCGCAGCCCTGTCCGATCGTTCCGCCGATCCATCTCTGAAGGCTTCTCATGACCGAACCAGCCCGGCAAACCAGCGCCGAACCTGTCTCGAATCCGGGTGCGGAATACGGTGCTGAATCGATCCGCGTGCTGAAAGGTCTCGACGCCGTCCGCAAGCGTCCGGGCATGTATATCGGCGACACCGATGACGGCTCCGGCCTGCATCACATGGTGTATGAAGTCGTCGACAACGCCATCGACGAGGCGCTCGCGGGCCATGCCACGCGCGTCGAAGTGATCCTCAATCCCGACAACTCGGTCACCGTGCGCGATGACGGCCGCGGCATCCCGACCGACATCCACAAGGGCGAAGGCATCTCCGCCGCCGAGGTCATCATGACCCAGCTCCATGCCGGCGGGAAATTCGACCAGAACTCCTACAAGGTGTCCGGCGGACTGCACGGCGTCGGCGTCTCCGTGGTCAACGCGCTGTCCAGCAAGCTCGAGCTGCGCATCTGGCGCGGCGGCAAGGAACATTACATCGCGTTCGCGCACGGCGATTCCGTTGCGCCGCTCAAAGTCGTCGGCGATGCGCCCGAAGGCAAGCGCGGCACCGAGGTGACGTTCCTCGCCTCGACCGACACATTCAAGAACATCGAATACGATTTCGCGACGCTGGAGCATCGCCTGCGCGAGCTCGCGTTCCTCAATTCCGGCGTCAACATCACGCTGTCCGACATGCGTCATGCGGTCGAGAAGCGCGAAGAGCTGTTCTACGAGGGCGGCGTCGAGGAATTCGTGAAGTACCTCGACCGCAACAAGAAGCCGGTGGTGCCAGCCCCGATCGTGATGCGCGCGGAGCAGAACGGTATCAGTGTCGAAGTCGCGATGTGGTGGAACGACAGCTACCACGAGAACGTTCTCTGCTTCACCAACAACATCCCGCAGCGTGACGGCGGCACCAATCTGGCGGGCTTCCGCGGCGCGCTGACGCGCCAGGTCACCGGCTATGCCGACGCCATGGCGAAGAAGGAAAAGATCGCGCTGACCGGCGACGATTGCCGCGAAGGCCTCACGGCCGTTCTCTCGGTGAAGGTGCCCGATCCCAAATTCTCGTCGCAGACCAAGGACAAGCTGGTGTCCTCGGAGGTGCGGCCCGTGGTCGAGAACGTGCTTAACGAGGCGCTGGCCGCCTGGTTCGAGGAACATCCCGCTGAAGCGAAAACCATCGTCGGCAAGGTGGTGGAAGCTGCTGCCGCGCGCGAAGCTGCGCGCAAGGCGCGCGAACTCACCCGCCGCAAGGGCGCGCTGGATATCGCCTCCCTCCCCGGCAAGCTCGCGGACTGTCAGGAACGCGACCCCGCGAAGTCCGAACTGTTCATCGTCGAGGGCGATTCCGCAGGCGGCTCCGCCAAGCAGGGCCGCAACCGGGAATTCCAGGCCGTCCTGCCGCTGCGCGGAAAAATCCTCAACGTGGAGCGCGCGCGGTTCGACAAGATGCTGTCGTCAGAACAGGTGGGCACGCTGATCACGGCGCTCGGCACCGGTATCGGTCGCGACGATTTCGACATCTCCAAGCTGCGTTATCACAAGATCATCATCATGACGGACGCCGACGTCGACGGCGCGCATATCCGCACACTTCTGCTGACGTTTTTCTTCCGGCAAATGCCGGCCCTGATCGAAGGCGGCTTCCTCTATATCGCGCAGCCGCCGCTGTTCAAGGTGACGCGGGGCAAGTCCGAGCAGTACCTTAAGGACGAGCGCGCGATGGAAGATTACCTGATCGACACAGGTCTCGATGACTGCGTTCTGAAGCTGTCGTCGGGGGAGGACCGCAAGGGCCGCGACCTGCAGGCGCTGGTGGAAGATGCCCGCGTGATCCGCGGCATCCTCCACAGCCTCCACAGCCGCTACAATCGCTCGGTGGTCGAGCAGGCCGCCATCGCAGGCGTGCTCAGTCCGCATGTGGTCGGCAATGTCGACACCGCCAATCAGGCCGCCGACTACATCGCCAAGCGCCTCGACGCGCTGGCCGATGAAGTGGAGCGCGGCTGGACCGGCGCCTTCCGGGAAGGCGAAGGCTATTTCTTCGAGCGCACGGTGCGCGGCGTGAAGGATGTCGCGATCATCGACGACGCGCTGCTCGGCTCGGCCGAAGCGCGCAAGCTCGACGAATATGCCGGACGGCTGCAGGAGGCCTATCCGCGCAGCAGCGTGCTTCGCCGCAAGGACACCGAGACCCCGATCCACGGCCCCGTCAGCCTGTTCGAGGCGGTCACGGAAGCTGGCCGCAAGGGCGTGTCCTATCAGCGCTACAAAGGTCTCGGCGAAATGAACCCGCAGCAACTTTGGGAGACGACCCTCGACGTCAACGCCCGTTCGCTGCTGCAGGTGAAGGTCAAGGAAGTCGATGCCGCCGACGACATCTTCACCAAGCTGATGGGTGACGTGGTCGAACCGCGCCGCGAATTCATCCAGGACAACTCACTCGACGCCAACGTGGACGTGTAGGCGCGCTGTCATCCTGTGCGACTGACCGTCCGCACCCGCCCTGCATTTTCGCGGCTCCGAACAGACGATTGCCTGATTCCGGGTATACTGGGCGTCATCCACCGATCACGTTGACGGGCCATTTTCTTGATGAAGACTTTTCGCGCCTTCGCGACTCTTGTCGCGCTTGCCGTACTCCCCTGCCCGCCGCTGAATCCCGTCGCCGTCGCGCATGCCGAGGATGTGGCGAGCCCGTCCACGCCTGAGCAAAAGCCCGCCGCGGCACCAGCAGCCACTCCGCCAGCCGCCACGCCGCCGGCCGCCGCTCCCGATGCATTGCCCAAGGTGCCGGCGCCGCAATTCCCCGGCGCCCAGTCGAAACTCGACGCATGGAAGGAAACGCTCGATCGCGCGGAAACCGCCCTGCGCAACCGCTCGATCGCCGATACGACACTGAGCTATCTGCGGGATCAGGCAACCGCCGCGCAGGGCGCCGCGCGCGACCTCATCGCGGCCTTCACGCCGAGGCTTGAGGGCGCGACCGCGCGCGCGGCGGAGCTCGCGCCGGACCCGAAGGATCCGACGCCGCAATCCGACGCCATCAAGCTCGAACGCGCCAAACTGCAGGCCGAGATCACCGCCCGGCAAAGCGTGATCCAGCAAGCCAAGCTGATGAATGTCCGGGCCCAGCAAACCCTCGACCGCATTTCGGAGCATCGCCGGACGATGTTCGCCGACACAGTGCTCGAACGGTCCGAAAGCCTGATCAATCCGTCGTTCTGGGTGAGCGTTGCCGCCAGCGTCCCCGCCTCGGCCAGCCGCCTGGCCAGTCTGGCCGGCGACTGGGGCAATCTGCTCGCGTCCCAGCCGCTTCGCGCGGCGTCGGGATTTCTGCTTGCGCTGATCGTGGTGCTTGGATTTTTCCTCACCCCCGGGCGGCGCTGGCTGGCGCGCTGGACGACGCGCGATCCCGCGGTTGCCTATCCCGGCCCCCTGAACAAGACCGGCTCTGCCATCGCCATCACCGTGACCGGAGGCGCGATACCGGGCATCGCACTGCTGGTGCTGTATCAGGCGCTGATGGCGCTCGGCCTTCTGCCGTCCGACATCAGCGCGATCGTCCGGGCGCTGTTTATCGGCATCACCTTCGCGTTCTTTTTTACCCACCTGACACAGGCCGTGCTGGCGCCGGAGCGGCCGTCCTGGCGGCTGATCGGCCTTGAGGATGGTGCGGTCGACGGCCTCGTGACAATCGCCGCTTCAATCGGAATCGTGGTGACGGCCGGTCTGGTGCTTGATGCCACGAATATCGCGATCGGCGCACCAGACGAACTGTCGTCCGCCAGTCACGGCGTGATCGCTATTGCGATCGCGTTCCTGTTCATGATTGCGCTTCGCATCGTGGCCGGCGCGGGAAACAGCGACGATGAAGGGGAGAGCGCCGTCCAGGCGGAACGTTCGGCCTGGCGTCTTCTCATTCCCCTCGGCTGGATCGTGGCGGCCGCCGCGCTGATCGCGCCGCTCGCCGGCTACGTCGCATTCGGCCGCTTCGCATCGGGTGAAATGCTGGTGGTGATCGTCGTTCTGATGTCCGCCACCCTCCTCAGCCGCTTCTCCGATGCGGCCATCGCATCCGCCTTCGCCTTTCATGGCCGGATTGGCCGCATCCTGCGGCACACGACCGGCCTCTCCAGCGCGACGGTGCGCCAGATCGCGGCGCTGCTGTTCGGCTTCGTCCAGCTCGCGCTGGTTGGTATTTCGGCTTTTCTGCTGCTGGCGACCTGGGGCATCCATTCCGACGACATTCTCGGATCAATGTCCTCGGCCTTCTTCAGCTTCTCGGTCGGCAAGTTCACGATCTCGCCGTCGGCCATTCTCGGCGCATTCGTCGTGCTGATCATCGGCATGCTCGCGACGCGCATGCTGCAGCGATGGCTGGAAGCGCGGTTTCTGCCAGAGACAAATCTCGATCTCGGCGTGCGCGCCTCGATGCGCACCGGTGTCGGCTATCTGGGAATCATTCTGGCGGT
>JACDJC010000344.1_pt1 | contig 57889 bp, 50 predicted proteins | sample 7454191 | NCBI WGS metagenome assembly JACDJC01 (sample SAMN14253291, study PRJNA609438) | sludge metagenome | isolation source: sludge after 25d culture with pyrite and EDTA | collected 2018-12-20 | reverse complement strand
GATGCAGTTCATCCGCCGCCCCGAACATGCGCCCGAAGCCACGCAAGCCATCACCGGCGTGCCCGCAGCCGATCTGCGCGGCGCGGCGCGGCTGTATGCCACGGGCGGCAACGCGGCCATCTACTACGGCCTGGGGGTCACCGAACACAGTCAGGGCTCGACCGCCATCATGGCCATCGCCAATCTGGCCATGGTCACCGGCAACATCGGCCGCGAAGGCGTGGGCATCAACCCCCTGCGCGGCCAGAACAATGTGCAGGGGTCCTGTGACATGGGCTCCTTTCCACATGAATTTCCCGGCTACCGCCATGTCTCGGACGATCAGGTCCGCAGCCAGTTCGAACAGGCCTGGGGTGTCAGCCTGCAAGCCGAGCCGGGCCTGCGCCTGCCGAACATGTTCGACGCGGCGCACAGCGGCTCCTTTCGCGGCCTGTATTGCCAGGGCGAGGACGTCGCCCAGTCCGACCCCAACACCCAGCATGTCGTCGAAGCCCTGAAGGCCATGGAATGCGTCATCGTCCAGGATTTGTTCCTGAACGAAACGGCCAAATATGCCCATGTGTTCCTGCCCGGATCCTCCTTCCTGGAAAAGGACGGCACCTTCACCAATGCGGAACGGCGCATTTCGCGGATACGCCAAGTCATGGCGCCCAAGGACGGCCTGGCCGACTGGGAGGTCACCTGTGCCTTGTCCAATGCCATGGGGTATCCCATGAATTACGCTCATCCGGGCGAAATCCTGGATGAAATCGCCCGCCTGACGCCGACCTTCTCGGGCGTGTCATTTGGCCGCATCGCCGCACTGGGCGGCAGCGTGCAGTGGCCCTGCAACGAGCAGGCGCCCGAAGGCACCCCCATCATGCACGTGGGGGAATTCGTGCGTGGCAAGGGCCGCTTCATGATCACGCAGTATGTCCCCACCGAAGAACGCTCCACGCGCAAATTCCCGCTGCTGATGACCACCGGACGCATCCTGTCGCAATACAACGCCGGCGTGCAGACCCGGCGCACCGCCAACAACACGTGGCACAGCGAAGACATCCTGGAGATCCACCCGCACGATGCCGAAGACCGCGGCATCAACGACGGCGATCAGGTCGCCATCCAGAGCCGTGCCGGAGAGACCGTGCTGCGTGCCGATGTCACCGACCGCATCCAGCCCGGGGTCGTCTACACGACCTTCCACTTCCCCGAATGCGGTTCCAACGTGCTCACCACGGACAATACGGACTGGGCCACGGACTGCCCGGAATACAAGGTCACGGCCGTGCAGGTGCGCAAGGTCACCCAGCCTTCCAGTTGGCAGCGGCAGTGGGAATCCTACGGCGCGCAACAGGAAGCGCTCCTGGAATCCCGCGAACCCCGTGCCGCGGCAGGAACGTGAACCGGAGGCCCTCATGCACCCTGCAGATTTTGATCCCATGGCGCACGACCCGGACAGCGCCGCGGGCCACGCCCTGAGCGCCATCCTGCGCATCGGCGGGCCGCGGGCCACCGCCGCCCAGGACGCCATTGCCTGCGAACAGGCCGTGGCGCTGGAATACAACGGCATTGCCCATGCGGCGCTGCTCGCCTCTCCGTTGCATATCCCGGAACTGGCCCTGGGGTTCTCGTTCACCGAGGGCATCATCCGCTCCGCGGCCGACGTGCTGGACCTGGAGGTGCAAAGCACCCCGGAAGGCCTGGTTGCGCGCCTGCACATCGTCAATGCCCGCCTGCATGCCTTGAAGCTGCGGCGACGCAGCCTGGCGGGCAGCACGGGCTGCGGGCTGTGCGGCGTGCAAAGCCTGTCGCAGATCCGCCGGGATCTGCCCCCCCTGCCGGTGCCCGAGCGCCCCTGGGCACGACAGGCCATCGAACTGGCCCTGGGCCAGTTGCGGCGTCGTCAACCGCTGCACAACCTGACCGGCGCCACCCATGCCGCGGCCTGGGCCGACCGCGACGGTCGACTGGCCTGGATCTACGAAGACGTCGGGCGGCACAACGCCCTGGACAAACTGATTGGACGGCTGCTGCACGAGCCGGTGGACCGCAGCCAGGGATTCATCGTGATTTCCAGCCGGGCCAGCTTCGAGATGGTGCAAAAGGCGCACGCCGCCGGCATCCGTGCGCTGATTGCGGTGTCTGCGCCCACGACGCTGGCCGTAGAGCTGGCTCAGGCGGCCCCGATGCTGCTGGCGGGCTTCGCGCGCGATGGCCGCTGCACCCTGTACGCTCACCCCGAATATCTGCAACTGGACAGGAACACCCCGTGACCCATATCGACCACCTGATCCGCCTGGCCAATCGCATCGGCTATTTCTTCGAGGCCATGCCCGATCGTTCCGCCAGCCTGGACGACATCGCCGATCACATCCAGCGATTCTGGGAACCGCGCATGCGCCGCGCGCTGCTGGACTATCTGAGCCTGCACCCGGACGGTCGCCAGGGCGACACCGTGCTGTCGGACATCTGCCAGGAAGCCATCGCGCGCCACCGCGATCGCCTCTATCCACAGCAGGCCGCCTCCGCCGCAGGCGCCTGAGCGCGCAGCAGCCAGCACTGCTGCCGCATCGCCACCACGCAGTGTCCCGCGTCAACGACAGGCACACCTTGAAAAAAGCCCCGCGCGCTGGCGAACGGGGCTTTTGAATGTCCTGCATTCCGGCCAGTGCCGCATGGGCCTGGCCAGTTGCCGAACTATTGCACTTCCTTCAGGTTCTTTGCCAGCACGGTCAGGATGCGGCGTGCGGTGGCGTCGGTGAGCGTCTTGCCATCCTGATCCAGCACGGTGACCTCGGTGCCGCCGGCCTGCTGGGCCAGATGGATGCGCAGTTTCAGCGGCTCGGCTGCATTGCGGCTGCCGAACATGCGCCCGAAGATGGTCTGCTGCTCGATTTTTTCGCCCGTGTCGGTGTCCAGGTAGCGGATGTAGTAATCGCCCTGATCGCGATTGCGGTCCTCGACCGTGAAGCGGGCCGAATCGATGGCGACCCCGACTCGGCGCCAGGCACGGTCAAAGGCCTCGCCCACCATCAGGGATGCCTGACCCGAGCTGATTTGAGTGGTCGTTTCGGGGCCTGTTTCACGTTCCGCCGCCTTGACCTTTTCCGCAGCCTGCTGCTGATCCGTGCCCAGATACACCATCAGGCGAGCCAGCATGGCGGCATTCAGGCCTGGGTCTTCCTTGCCGAAAACCCATTTGAATGCAGTGCCGTCACCAGTGGGCGTTTCTTCCATGTGCTGGTGGCTGATGTAGACCTCGGTCTTGCCATTGACGCGTTCCAGACGCGTCGTGAAGCGATCCCGTTCGCCGCTGTCAAAGACCTGATCCAGGATGCTGCCCAGAGCACTGCGCAGCCAGCCTTCCGGGATCTTCGCCCGGTTTTCCGCCCAATCGGTCTGGATCAGGCCTGCTTTGGCATTTTCGGAGTGGATGGTGAAGCCCTGGGTGCCCCAGAATTCGACGATTTTCGGATAGAGTGTTTCGGCCGGTTCGGAAACGACCAGCCAGCGCAGGGTGCCATCACGCATGACTTCGATGCCCGGCGCCCGGGGCAGAACCCGATCGGCCGGATTGGCGCTCTGGGCACGCTGATCTGCCGTGTAGTCGCTCAGGCGCGCCACGCCTTCGGGTGCGGTGTAGTGGGTGTTCTCGTTGGCCTGGGTGAGATCCGGGGGAATGACCAGCGGATCACCGGACACCGTGCTCTTGTATTCGATGGATTCGGATTGCCCAGTGAGCTGTCCGATCGTCGAGCAGCCAGACAAGGTCAACAGGCTCACCAGCGTCAGGCTGGCCCAGGGGGTCGGCACGCGTTTCATGTTCATTCAGAGACAACCTGCTTCAATCAAGGCTTGACGCACGACGGTGCGCAACGGGTCGGACAAAGGCGTGAGCGGCAAACGGTAACCCAGCTGGGTCAGCCCGAGCTCGGCCACGGCCCATTTGACGGGAATGGGGTTGGCTTCCAGGAACAGCACGCGATTCAGATTGGCCAGCAAGGCGTTCAGACGGCGCGTTTCGGGGACATCACCGCGCAAGGCGGCAGCACACAATTCATGCACGAGGCGCGGTGCCACATTGGCCGTGACGGAGATATTTCCCTGGCCCCCCAGCAGGATCAGGGCGGCGGCTGTGGGGTCATCGCCGCTGAACACATGAAAGCCGGCTGGTGCGGCGGCGATCAGCTGTCCCGCACGCGCGATATTGCCGGTGGCGTCCTTCACGCCAATGATGCCCGGCACCCGGGCCAGGCGCAGAATGGTTTCGTTGGACAGATCGGCTACCGTGCGGCCTGGCACGTTATACAGAATGGTGGGCAGATCCACGGATTCGGCAATCGTGCAGAAATGCTGGTACAGGCCTTCCTGGGTGGGCTTGTTGTAATAGGGCACGACCCTCAGGCCCGCCGCGGCACCCGCCGCGTAGGCGTGGCGCTGCAGTTCCACGGCCTCTGCCGTGGAATTGCCGCCGGTGCCGGCGATCACCGGGATGCGGCCGTCGGCATGGCGCACGGCCAGTTCGATCAGCTCGGCCTGCTCCTGCACGGTCACGGTGGGCGATTCCCCCGTGGTGCCCACAATCACCAGACCGTCCGTACCCTGCCCGACATGCCAGTCGATCAGTTTGCGAAAGGCCTCGAGGTCCAGTTGCCCGTCGGGATGCATGGGCGTGACCAAGGCCACCATGCTGCCTTGAAAGACGGGAAAGGATGAATCCGAGCCGGCCATGATGAGGAATGTCTCCGAAAAACGCCTGGAGCAGACTCCGGGCGGCTGAAAAATTCAAGTTTACCGGATTCGGGCAGGCATTTTATAAAAACCCGCGGACCACCCATTCGCCGAACCGAAGCAGCGGCACCATCAGGGGCCACAGCCAGCCGGTCATCATCAGCACGATGAGGATGATCAGGCCATAGGGTTCGATGCGACCATACTGCCAGGCCAGACGGTGGGGCAGCAGGCTGAACACGATGCGCCCCCCATCGAGCGGCGGCAAGGGCAGCAGGTTCAGGGCCATCAGGATCAGATTCACCTGGACACCGGCATGCGCCATCAGGGCCCAGAAACTGGCATCCCCGCTGATCAGATCGACCTGCACGAGCAGGCGCCAGAGCAGCACCCAGGCGACGGCCTGCAGCAGATTGGACGCCGGCCCGGCCAGTGCGACCCACAGCATGTCCTGTTTGGGGCGGCGCAGCCGGCTCCAGTCCACCGGCACGGGCTTGGCCCAGCCGAACAGCAGGCCGCCCCCCATGAGGCGGGTCAAGAAAAGCAGCACCAGCGGCACCACGATCGTGCCGACGGGATCGATGTGACGCAAGGGGTTCAGGCTGATGCGCCCGGCCAGCTGCGCCGTCGGATCGCCAAAATGCCGGGCCACATAACCATGGGCGGCTTCATGCAGGGTGATGGCGAACAGAACCGGCAGTGCGTAGACCGCAATGGTCTGGATCAGGTTTTCCATGAGGCAGGCTGGGACAGGAGCAGGGGCTGGAGCGCCGGTGCGCCGGCAACCCCGCAAGCATAACCGCTATTCAATGCCCAGCGTCGCGGGATTTCCGCGACCCACGCGCACGACCTGGGGATGATCCGTGGTCAGATCAATGACCGTGGTGGGTTCAAAGGGACAGGGGCCGCCGTCGACGATGGCGGCCAGATCGTGCTCATACCGACTGAAGATGTCCTGGGCATCGTTCAGGGGCAGGGATTCGTCCTGCGGAATCAGGGTGGTGGACAGCAGTGGCGACCCGACCGCATCGATCAGGGCGCGCGCCACGCGGTGGTCCGGCACGCGAATGCCGATGGTCTTGCGCGACGGATGCGACACCCGGCGCGGGACTTCGCGGGTGGCTTCCAGAATGAAGGTCCAGGGGCCGGGCGTGGCAAGCTTGAGCAAGCGGTAATGGGAATTTCCGATCTTGGCAAAATGGCTGATTTCCGCCAGGTCGCGGCACAGGAGCGTCAGGTGATGCCGGTCGTCCAGACCGCGCAATCGGCGCAGACCTTCGGCGGCTGCCTTGTCATCCAGCCGCGCCACGATCGCATAGCTGGAATCTGTCGGGACAGCCACCAGCCCTCCCTGAGTCAGAAGCTCTGCAGCCTGCTGCAGCAACCTGGATTGCGGGTTTTCGGGGTGAACGACGAATATCTGTGCCATGAGCAGTTCCTTATGGATGTGGTCCGACGTCAGGCCGGCCTGTTGGATACTCCACAACCCATAACATGACTGAAATTCGGGCAGCGATCAAGCGCGGAGCTGCAAGGCGAGGCTACAGGGTCCGGGTTGCAGAGGCGGGACCTGCAGGAGCGGGGTTGCAGCGGCAGGGTCGCACAGGCATGGCTGCAGCGCCGGGGTTCCGGCAGCGGGGTCGCCGGCTGCAAAGTGTTCCAGGTCATGCTAAAATCGCCGTTCTTTGGTGGACGCGGTGCAAGCCTGCCGCAACCGAAGCGGTGGTGACCGTAGCTCAGTTGGTAGAGTCCCGGATTGTGATTCCGGTTGTCGTGGGTTCGAGCCCCATCGGTCACCCCAATCAGCTATCCGGGATCCCCGGTCAGACAGGGACGACCCTGTGTGCAGCGCATGAACGTGGTGACGACACCACCCCTCAGCGAATCCTCTTCATGCAGATTCACCATCGTACGCTGTCTGAACGCATCTTTCATGCGTTCGCGTTCGAAATCCTCGCCATTGGCATTTCAGCCCCGCTCGCCGCCTGGATCACAGACAGAACCGTGTTCAGCATGGGCGTGCTCACGGCAGTGATCGCAACCATGGCAGTCGTCTGGAACATGCTCTATAACTGGCTGTTCGACCGGCTGCAGGCACGCATCGGCTTCGATCGCAGCTACCGCGTGCGCGTGGCGCACGCTTTCGGCTTCGAAGGCGGCCTGATCCTGATTGCCATCCCCTTCGTGGCCTGGTGGCTGAACATCTCCGTCTGGCAGGCCCTGCTGCTGGACATCGGCTTTGTGCTGTTCTATCTGCCTTACGGCTTTATTTTCAACCTGGGCTATGACAAGATTCGACAGAACCTCATCCCGGCCGACTGAGCCCGGATGCCATCCCCGGGAAGCCGCCATGAACCCCACTGCCGATCCATCCCCTGCCCCGGACTGGTCCGACGCACCGGACGGCTGGAACTGGGCCGCTCAGGACCAGGACGGCCGCTGGTACTGGTACCGGACCGAACCCGTGCCCGGCATCGGCGGTGGTGTCTGGCGATCCCATTCGAAAAACCAGCAATACGCCTGCAATGGCGCACCCAATGCCGACTGGTTCGAATCCCTGCGCCAGCGCCCATCGCCCGACACATCGTCCTGAGACATGGGCATCGTCACCGAATTCCTGCAGACTTACTGGCCCCATCTGGTGGCCACATTTTCCCTGACGATCGGCGCCGTGGCCGCCGTGCACGCGGCCATGAACAAAAACGACGTGCGGGCGGCCATTGCCTGGGTCGGTGTCATCCTCATGTCACCCCTGCTGGGCCCGTTCCTGTATCTGGTGGCCGGCATCAACCGTGTGCGCCACGACCAGTTGTCCGCCCAGCGCAGCCGCCTGATCAAGGACTACGTCAGCCACACCCGGGAACCCTTCGGGGATGTCGGGGCCCTGGCGGGGCCGCAGTTCACCTCGTTGCGCACCCTGGTCGACCGCGTCAGCCGCTTTCCATTGCACGATGGCAACCACATCACGCTGCTCGACAGCGGCGATGAAGCCTACCCGGCCATGCTGCAGGCGATCGAATCGGCCGCACACAGCATCGCCCTGCAAAGCTACATCTTCGATCACGATCGCATCGGCCTGGCCTTTGCCGAAGCGCTGCGCGAGGCGCACGATCGGGGTGTCGCCATCCGGGTGCTGATCGATGCGATCGGATCCAAGTACTCGCGCCCTCCCATCATCCACTTGCTGCGCAGCTACGGCATCCGCACCGAGCTGTTCATGACGAATCCGCTGGGCATGCGCATGCCTTATGCCAATCTGCGCAGCCACCGCAAGATCCTGTTCGTCGACGGCCATCTGGGCTTCATGGGGGGCATGAACATCCGGGAAAGCTTCGTGCGCAGCCTGGTCGGGCGGCACGCCGCCACGGACACGCATTTCCGCATCGAAGGACCGGTGGCCACGCAACTGTTTGCCGTCTTTGCCAACGATTGGGAATTCACCACGCGCGAACGCCTGAACATCGAAGACTGGTGCCGCATATCCCCGCTGCCGCGGCAGCCCCATGTGCCGGCACGCTGCATCCGTTCGAGCCCGGATCGCTTCATCGCCGCCACCCACAACGTGCTGCTGGGTGCACTGGCCGTGGCCCAGCAGCACGTACGCATCCAGTCACCCTATTTTCTGCCGGACCAGACCCTGCTGGGCGCGCTGAACACGGCGGCACGGCGCGGCATCCGCGTGGACATCGTCATCCCGGGCCGCAACAATCTGCGCCTGGTGAATTACGCCATGACGGCACAGCTGGGCCAGGTGATTGCCGGTGGCTGCCGCGTCTGGCGCAGCCGCGGGAATTTTGATCACTCCAAGCTCATCTCGATCGATGGCGGCTGGTCCTACGTGGGGTCTTCGAACATGGACCCGCGCAGCCTGCGGTTGAACTTCGAGCTGGACCTGGAAGTGTATGACCCCGTCCTGGCGCAGTGCATTGCAGCGCGCATCGACCGCGAGATTGCCCAGTCCGACCCGGTCACCCAAGAGGCCCTGTCAGCCATCCCCTTTCGGAAACAGCTGCGCAACCGGATCATCTGGCTGGCCAGCCCTTATTTGTAGTGGGACGGTCGGCGGGACGGCCATCACCCCTGCTTCGACCGTTCCAGCGCCTGAGCCAGATCCGCCTTCAGGTCGTCGACGTGTTCCACGCCCACAGACATGCGCACGAAATTGGGCTCGATGCCGGCGGCCTGCATGTCGGCTTCCGTCATGGAACTGGCCCACATGGATGCGGTATGCACGGCCAGCGTTTCCACCCCGCCCAGGCTGACCGCCTGGGTTGCCAGCCGCAAGGCCGAGACGAAACGCTGGGTCTGTGCGTAGCCGCCGCGGATGGAATAGGCGACGATCGCGCCAAAGCCCTTCATCTGGCGCGCAGCCAGGGCATGCTGGGCATGGCTTTCCAGCCCCGGATAGAGCACCTGTTCGATCTCGGGCCGGGTTTCCAGCCAGTGCGCGATCGCCAGGGCATTGGCGTTGATGCGTTCCACACGCAGCGACAGCGTGCGCAGGCCACGAAGCAACAGCCAGGCGTCCATGGGTGACAGGACGGCGCCCAGCGTCACGTGCATCTGCCAGATCTTTTCGGCCAGCACGTTGCTGCAGCAAATGGCGCCCGCCATGATGTCGCTGTGGCCACCCAGGTATTTGGTGGCGCTGTGCACGACCACGTCGATGCCCAGGTCGTGCGGTCGCTGGTTCAGTGGCGACGCGAAGGTGTTGTCGGCCACTGTCAGGATGCCCCGCGACCGGGCGATTTCCGCCACCGCCGCCAGGTCGGTGATCGACAGGCTGGGATTGACCGGAGTTTCGACCATGATCAGTTTCGTGTCCGGCCGCAGGGCGGCCCGCAGGCTGCCCAGGTCCGTCTGATCAAAAAGCGTGACCTGCACGCCATAGCGGGTCAGCACGTCGGAAAACAGTTTCGAGGTGCTCATGTAGTGGCGCTGCTGCGCGACGACGTGGTCGCCCGCTTTCAGCAGGGCCAGGATCGTGGTGCAGATGGCCCCCATGCCAGAACCCGTCAGCAGCGCCGTTTCCGTGCCTTCCAGGCCAGCCAGAATGGCTTCCACGTGTTTGTTCACGGGATTGCCATGGCGCGTATAGAAATTCGCCGGCCGCACGGTGGTGGCCATGGCCGAAAACTGCTCGGCCGATTGCGCCCGGAAAGTGGCGCTGTAATGGATGGGGGGCACGACGGCCGCATCGTGATGGCAGGCGGCGTCGCCATGCAGGACCAGTGTCTGTTCGTGCCAGGAAGCCATGTCTTCAGGCCGGGAAGAATTCATCAGTTGCTCCGAGAAGCGCGGGAAGCGTCCATGATACGCCCGCGAATGAAACGGCACGGAGCCATGCTTTTGTGGAGGATGGCTGCGTGCCGGATGGTGCCGGGCAGGCGATCGAAAGGCTGCTGGACTTCGGTGGGCACTGGACCCAGGGGAAGCCCTGAGCGACAAGACAGCTCAGGCCCGGGGACGAAGTCACGGTGCCGACGATAGGATGGTGGATACAGCCAACCCGATCAATCTTGTCTTTAAGTATCACTATTGATACTATAAAAACCGCTTGGAATGAAACGGCGCATGACCCGCATCGACAAGATCATCCAGCGCATGGAAACCCGACCACAGTCAGTCCGCTTCGACGAGGCTGTTCAAGTATGCCGTGCATTTTTTGGCACACCCCGTCAAGCCAGTGGCAGCCACGTCATCTTCAAGACGCCCTGGCCAGGAGACCCACGCATCAACCTGCAGAACAAGGACGGCAAGGCCAAGGTCCATCAGATACGCCAGATCCTGATGGCGATCGGAAGGCTGAAGGCACATCAGGAACAACCCACATGAACCTGAAACACTACACCTACCGCGTCACCTGGTCGGAAGAAGACCAGGAATACGTCGGGCTTTGCACCGAGTTTCCCGGCCTGTCGTGGCTGGACACTAGCCCCGACAAGGCGCTACAGGGCATCCTGCGCATCGTCGAAGAGGCTGTGGCCGACATGCAGATCAACGGGGAAACACCCCCCGAACCGATTTCCGAAAGAGCCTATAGCGGACGCTTCGTCGTTCGCGTCCCGCCCATGGTGCATCGCAAGCTTGCCATGGAAGCCACAGAAAAGGGGGTGAGCATGAACCGCCTGGTCAGTGCCAAACTCGCTTCATGATGTTGCGAGAGCGAGCCTGGTCCGCCCTGCAGGATTCGAACCTGCGACCTACGGCTTAGAAGGCCGTTGCTCTATCCAGCTGAGCTAAGGGCGGCAAACAAACGTGAATTCTAACGCGCAAATGCTAAAGTTCCGGGCACATCCCCGTCAAAGCACAACCACAATGTCCGTTTTGCACCGTGCAAGCCTGCTGCGGGCCCTGCCGCTTCTGCTGCTGGGCGCCTGCCTGTGCGCGGGCAGCGCCCGCGCAGCGCTGGTGTACCATCTGCTCAGTGCGCACGCCCAGGCCGGTGCAACGGTCGAGCTGGAAGGCCTGCTGGTCAACGAAACCGGCAATCCGCTGGCCAGCCCGGTGGCTGCGCAATTACAGGGCCAATGGACCAACAGTCTGGGGCAGACCAGTCCGGTGCGCTTTCAGCTGCGCACGTCGCCCGATGCCGTCAATCTGCCGGCCAACACCTTCACCCGCATGATCTGGACGGGAGGCGTGCCACAGCACGTGCAAGGCCTGCTCACACTGCAGCTGGACGGGGCACCGGACACCCTGCTGGTGCTGAAGGTCGAGCCACCCGGCAGTGCGACGGGCACCATGGCGGCAACCGCAAACGGCGCCCAGCCGGCGTTGGCGCCGGACGCCACCCGCGCAAACGGCCTGTCACCGTTCGAGACCTTCCGCAGCGCGATCTCATCCTATGAACCCATCTATCTTGCGCTCGGCAACAAGGGCGGCGCCAACGCCCGCTTTCAGGTCAGCTTCAAGTACCGTCTGCTCAGCCCGCCGGATCCGGCCAGGCCCAGCCTCATGGACGACTGGTATTTCGGCTATACCCAGACCGCGTTGTGGGATCTGCATTCCGATTCCATCCCGTTTGTGGACACGACGTATAATCCCAGCCTGTTCTGGGCACGCGAGTCCTTGTGGAACGGCACCGACAAGCGCTGGTTCCTGGGGCTGAACACCGGCTTTGAACACCGCTCCAATGGCAAGGCAGGTGACGATTCCCGCTCCATCAATGATCTCTATGTGCAGCCCGAATTCAATTACCGCTTCGATGGTGGCAGCACGCTGAGCTTTCGGCCGCGTTTCAAATACTACGTCCTGACGGATCGCGACATGCACTACCCGGACTACCAGGGCTACGTGGACTGGAAGCTGCGCTGGGCCCAGGACGACGGATGGGTTCTTTCGGCGCTGGTACGCCAGGGTTCGGGCGGGCGCAATGCCACCCAGCTGGAAGCCGCCTGGCCGCTGAAGCGCACCTTCCTGCACATGAATGGCCACCTGTACCTGCAGTATTTCCGCGGCTATGGCGAAACACTGCTGGGATATGATCAGAAAAGCGAACCCCAGCTGCGCATCGGCATTGCGCTGGTTCCCTGAGGCATCCGGCACCATGTTCACCCAGATCGGGATCTTCATTCTGGCCACCCTGGCACTGCTCACGCTCAGCCGCCTGCTGCTGAGCGCCTGGCTGTGGCCACGCGTGCGGGCAGCAGGCGGCATCGGACCCATTCTGCGCTGGGGCTTGCGCATCGATCTGAACCAGATTGCCATGTGGGCCGGAATCCCTGCCCTGCTGGCACCCTGGCTGTCGAACCAGCCCGTGGCCATCTGGGTGACGGGGCTGTGGCTGCAGGCCGTGTGGCTGCTGTTCGTGCTGCTGGAGGTCTCCACGCCTCAGTTCATCAGGGAATACGACAGCCGCCCCAACCGCTTGTTCATCGACTATCTGAAATACCCCAAGGAAGTCTTCGGCATGCTCTGGAAGGGCTACAAGAGCGTGCTGTTCGCCGGGGCCGCCGGGCTGGCTCTGGCGGCGTGGCTCGGGCAGGCCCTGTTCGCCCAGGCGCAGCCCGAGCCCCTGCTTGCCTGGCCCTGGCGCATCCTGGCGAGCCTGGCCATCGGGGCAGCCATTGCGCTGGCGATCCGGGGCACGCTGGGCCACCGGCCCATCAATCCGGCGTCGGTCGCCTGGTGTGGCGACAGCCTGCTCAATACCCTGCCCCTGAACTCCCTCTACAGCGTGCTGTTCGCCCTGTATGCCATGCGCAACGAACGCTCGGCAGCCGACGTCTACGGTGACTTGCCCGACGAGATGTTGCACGACATCATCTGCGAACAGGCGGCGATCACGCCCGGCACCAGCGGCATTCCCACACTGCACCATCAGGCGGCCAGCCAGCGCCCGGCCCGGCCGCGCAATCTGGTGCTGATCGTCGAGGAAAGCCTGGGCGCCCAGTACGTGGGCAATCTGGGCGGCGCCGGGCTGACCCCCTGCCTGGATGCGCTGGCACAAACCGGCTGGAACTTCACCCGCGCCTACGCGACCGGCACGCGTTCCGTGCGCGGCCTGGAGGCCGTCACCGCCGGCTTTCCCCCGACCCTGTCGGATGCTGCCCTGCGCCTGGGCAATGCCCAGAGCCGCTTTTTCACGCTGGCCCAGCTGCTGCGGCGACACGGCTACCGCTCGCGCTTCATTTATGGCGGCGAAGCCCATTTCGACAACATGAAGAGCTTCTTTCTGGGCAACGGTTTCGACGAACTGCACGATCTGCCGACTTTTGCATCACCCGCATTCGTCGGCACGTGGGGCGCCAGCGACGAAGACATGTTCGACAGGCTGCATGCGCTGCTGTCACGCAACGACGGGCAGCCCACCCTGCACCTGGCATTTTCCGTCAGCAACCACACGCCCTGGGAGTACCCGACCGGGCGCATCCCCACGGATGGCGATCCGGCCACGGTACAAAACACGGTGCGCTATGCGGACTGGGCGATCGGCCGATTCTTTGAACAGGCCCGCGCCAGTGCCTACTGGGACGATACCGTCTTTCTGATCGTCGCCGACCACGACGCACGCGTGGGCGGCGCACAGCGCATTCCGCTGCGTCACTTTCACATCCCCGCCCTGGTGCTGGGCGCGGGAATCGATCCGCGTCGGGACGCGCGCATCATCAGCCAGATCGACCTGCCATCCACCCTGCTGTCGCTCATCGGCATCAGCGATGCGCACCCCATGATCGGCCACGACCTGACGCAGGCCGATCGCGGCGGGCGCGCCATGATGCAGTACGAAGACCACTATGGCTACCTGCAAGGTGACACGCTGGTGGTGCTGGAGCCGCAGCGTGCGCCGCTCACTTTCCGCTATGCCGCACCGGACACCTACACGCCGCTGAATCCGGACCCGGAACTGAGCCGCATCGCCCTGGCCCATGCGCTGTGGCCCACCTGGGCCTATCGTCATCACACCCACACCCTGCCGGAATTGCGGCTCGCACCGGCCTGAAAGGCCCCCGGCTCATGGTAGAATTTGGCGCTCTGAGCCTTGTCGGGGCGTAGCGCAGCCTGGTAGCGCATCTGCTTTGGGAGCAGAGGGTCGCATGTTCGAATCATGTCGCCCCGACCAAACCTGATTCGGGAACGATCTTGTCCTCTTCCATTCATGACGATCTGGGCAAACTGATCCTGCGCCTCGCCCTGGGCGTGCTCCTGTTGCTGCACGGCGTGGGCAAGCTGGGCCGCGGCGTGGACTGGATCGCCGGCATGCTCGTTTCGCACGGCCTGCCCGCCTTTGTCGCCTATGGCGTCTACGCAGGCGAAATCATCGCACCGATCCTGATCATCCTGGGCGTCTACACCCGCCTGGGCGGCCTGATCGCGCTCATCAACATGCTCTTCGTCTTCGGGCTGGTGCACGCCAACGAGCTGTTCACGCTGGGCAAGAGCGGCGGCTGGGCGCTGGAGCTGCAGGGCCTGTTCCTGTTCAGCAGCGCCGCCGTCATGTTGCTCGGTGCCGGTGCCTTCAGCCTGGGCGGACGCAGCGGCCGCTGGAACTGAGCCTCGCCCCGGGACCGGGGCGCCGTCCGCGCTGCGCCTGACCACTGCACGCCACTGCTGCCTTGCAGCAGGAACGCCTCAGCTGGCGGGCAAGGTGATCACGACCCGCGCACCGCCCAGTCCTCCGGTCTCGAGGCTGGCCGAGCCGCCATACAATTGAGCCAGATCGCGTACGATCCCCAGGCCCAGACCGGAACCGGATGTGCGCTCGTCGGCGCGCAGGCCACGCTGGAAGACGGTCTCGGCCCGCTCCGGACTCAGGCCCGGGCCGTCATCCTCGACGCGGATTTCCAGCATTTCAGCGCGCCGGAACGCGGTGACGCGTACCCGGTGGCGTGCCCATTTGCCGGCATTGTCCAGCACATTGCCCAGCATTTCCTGAAAATCCTGAGCCTCGCCGCGAAAGGCCAGCTCGCCCGAAACACCGCTCAGATCCCAGGCCAGGCCACGCTCGGCGTGCAGCCGCTGCATGACCCGCACCAGGCCCTGCAACAGGGGCAATATGGGGCTGCGCAACCCCACCGCCTGCACAGCCGCTGCCGCACGCGCACGTACCAGGTGGTAATCCACCTGGCGTCGGGCCGCCTCGACCTGCTCGGACACCAGCCGCGGCAGGCCCGGATCCGCCTCGCTGGCAGCATTGGCCAGGATGGCCAACGGCGTCTTCAGGGCATGCGCCAGATTGCCCGCCTGCATGCGCGCGCGCTCCAGGCCTTCGGCGTTGCGCTGCAGCACCAGATTGAAATCATCGACCAGCGGCTGGACCTCGGCCGGGAACGCCCCCTCGATCCGGTCCGCCTGCCCTGTGCGCAACGCGCCCAGGCGTGTGCGCAGTTGCTCGAGGGGGCGCAGGCCGAACCAGACTTGCATCCACGCAGCCGCCAGCATGCCCAGCACCAGCACGCCCAGCGCCATGCCCAGCATCCGTCGGAAACGGTTGATGGGCTCCGCCCACAGGGCCTGGTCGGCGGCCACCGACAGGATCACCGTGTCCACAGGCCCCTCGGCCGGCTGCACCTCGCGCACGCGCGACTGCAGCTCGGCGCCTCCTGGTCCGGCCGCCGGCAGCATCAGATCCTGACCCGGCGTGAGGCCCGTCAACGCCTTTGCGCCCATGGGCAAGCGGGCATCCCACAGGGATCGCGAGCGCAGCAGCTGCGCCGGGTGGTCGCCCTGCGCCGGTGCGGCGATCTGCCAATACAGGCCCGAAAAAGGTTGATTGAAGCGCGGATCGGTGGGCAGCGGCAACAAGGACAGCTGACCCGACGCATCCACCTGCAGGGACGCGGTGAGCTGATTCAGGTGGATGTTCAGCTCCGACTGCAGCTGCGCCTGGATGTGCTGTCGAAACAACTGCTGAATGCCCCAGCCGGCCACCGCCACGCTGAGCAGCACCCAGGCGAGCATGGCCGCCAGCAGACGCAGGCGCAGGGAGCGGTGGCCCTTCACGGCACGCTGGCAAGCAGCCGGTAGCCCAGACCGCGCACCGTCTGGATCAGTGCGGGCGGGATCTTGCGCCGCAGGCGGGCGATGAAGACTTCAATCGTGTTCGAATCCCGATCGAAATCCTGAGCATAGATGTGTTCCACCAGACGCGTGCGCGACACGACTTCGCCCTGGTGCATCATCAGGTAGGCCAGTATGCGGTATTCATGACTGGTCAGGTCCAGCGGCACCTCGTCCAGCAAGATGCGCGAGCGGCGCGTATCCAGCAGGAGCGGACCACAACGGATGTCGGCACTGGCATGGCCGCCGGCGCGCCGCAACAGGGCACGCACCCGGGCCTGAAGCTCCTCGGGGTGGAAGGGCTTGGTCAGATAGTCGTCCGCCCCGGCGTCAATGCCGGCAACCTTGTCGTGCCAGTTGTCACGCGCCGTCAGGATCAGTACCGGCAGGGTGCGGCCGGCCGCCCGCCAGGACCGCAGCACCGACAGGCCGTCGCGTCCGGGCAGGCCCAGATCCAGCACCGCCAGGTCATACGGCTCCTGCAGGCCCTGGTGCTCGGCGTCCACCCCGTCATGCGCCACGTCGACCACATAGCCGGCCGATTGCAGCGCCGATTTCAGCTGCGCCGCCAGCAGCGGTTCATCCTCGACCAGCAGAAGCCTCATTTGTCGTCCTTCTTGCTCCGCAGCGGCCGGCTGCTGGCCTTCAGGATCTCCCCGGTACGGGCGTCCACCTTCAGCTTGACGAGTCGTCCCTGATCCTGAAGCAGCTTGAGTTCATAGAGCCAGCGGGTTGCACAATTCCGGCTGTCGCGTTCACAGTGATCGTCATCGTCTTCAAATTCGACTTCCAGCACCTGACCCGGATAGTCCTGCGCGATGCGCGCCAGAATATCCTGCAGCGGCAGCACTTCGCCCATGGCCTGGAGCCGCTCCGCCATGTCCCTGTCATGATTGTGCGCCTGGGCACCCGTGGCCCACAGGCCGGTGGCCAGTGCAAGCGCCAGTGCGCATGTCACCATCAGCGCCAGCCCACTGGCGTACCGCTTGCGAACGTGCATGTGCAGATCCTCCGCCTTTCGATGGGCCCACGATAGCAGGCCGCACGTGAACCGGACATGAACGGATCGTGCGATCCGCAGGTCGCCGCGTTTACCCGAAACGCCCGGTAATGTAGTCCTCGGTTTCCTTGCGCGCCGGTTTGACGAATATCTGATCGGTGGGGCCGAATTCCATCAGTTCCCCCAGATACATGTAGGCCGTGTAATCGGAACAGCGCGCGGCCTGTTGCATGTTGTGGGTGACGATGACGACCGTGTAATCGGATTTCAGCTCGGCGATGAGTTCCTCGACCTTGGCCGTCGAGATCGGATCCAGCGCGGAACAGGGCTCGTCGAGCAGCAGCACTTCCGGCTTGATGGCCACGCCGCGGGCAATGCACAGGCGCTGCTGCTGGCCACCCGACAGGCCGTTGCCGCTTTGTCCCAGCTTGTCCTTGACCTCGTCCCACAGGGCCGCCTTGCTCAGCGCCCATTCCACGCGCTCGTCCATTTCACCCTTGCTCAGGCGCTCGAACAGGCGCACGCCAAAGGCAATGTTGTCGTAGATGCTCATGGGAAAGGGCGTGGGCTTCTGAAACACCATGCCCACCTTGGCACGAATCAGGGAAATGTCCAGGCGCGAACTCAACAGGTCCTCGCCATCGAGTTCGATGATGCCCTCGGCGCGCTGGCCCGGATAGAGCTCGAACATGCGATTGAACGTGCGCAGCAGTGTGGACTTGCCGCATCCCGAGGGCCCGATGAACGCCGTGACCTTGTTCTCCGCGATCTCCATGTTGATGTCGTTCAGCGCCTGAAACTTGCCGTAGAAGAAATTCAGATGGCGCACCGCCAGCTTGGTGCGCTGCGGAAACGCGGACGGGGACTGGGTCATGGTCGAGGTGAAATGGTTCATTTGCGAAACAGGCTGCGCGCCGCGATGTTGATTCCCAGCACCAGCAGGGTGATCAGTGCGGCACCGGCCCAGGCCAGACGGTTCCAGTCCTGAAAGGGGCTGGCAGCGTACTGGAAGATCACGACGGGCAGATTGGCGATGGGTGCGTTCATGTTCAGGGTCAGGAACTGATTGTTCAAGGCCGTGAACAGCAAGGGCGCGGTTTCACCGGCAATACGGGCCACCGCCAGCAGAATGCCGGTGAGGATGCCCGAGCGCGCCGCACGATAACAGATGAACACCACGACGCGCCACTGTGGGCAGCCCAGGGCAGCCGCTGCCTCGCGCAGACTGTTCGGCACCAGGCCAAGCATGTTGTCGGTGGCCCGCACCACGACCGGAATCACCAGGATGGCCAGGGCAAAGGCGCCTGCCCAGCCGGAATAATGGCCCACCTGGGCCACATAGATGGCATAGATGAACAGCCCGATCACGATCGAGGGCGCCGACAGCAGTACGTCGTTCAGGAATCGCGTGGTGGGCGCAAGCCAGCCGCGATGCCCATATTCTGCCAGATAGGTGCCGGCCAGCACCCCGACCGGTGTGCCGATCAGGGTGCCCACCAGCGACATCAGAAAACTGCCCACGATGGCATTGAGCAGCCCTCCGCCCTCGCCCGGCGGCGGCGTATTTTCCAGGAACAGGCTCAGGGACAGGGCGCCTGCGCCCTTGAACAACAATGTCGCGATGATCCAGGCCAGCCAGAACAGGCCTGAACCCACCGCAAGACCCGACAGCCCCAGCATCAGGCGGTTGAACAGGCGCCGGCGCCGGTAGACCGGGTTACTCAGCACAATCGGGGAATCGGGCATGGGCAGGCTCAGCTCCGGGTGCCGTCCTGGCGGGACAGGCGCAGCAACAATAATTTGGACAGGATCAGCACGATGGTCGTGATCAGGAACAGGATCAGGCCGAGTTCCAGCAGGGCGGATTTCTGCAGCCCGCCCGCTTCGTTGAATTCATTGGCCAGGGCCGAGGCAATGGAATTGGAGGGCGAGAAAATGGACGCCGGCAGATGAAAGGCATTACCGATCACGAACGTGACGGCCATGGTCTCGCCCAGGGCGCGGCCCAGCCCCAGCATGATGCCGCCGATGACGCCATGTCTGGTGTAGGGCAGCATGATCTTCCAGACGACCTCCCAGGTCGTGCTGCCCAGACCGTAGGCGGATTCCTTCAGCATGGGCGGCACCTGTTCGAACACATCGCGCATGACGGCCGCTATGAAGGGAATGATCATGACGGACAGGATCAGCCCGGCCGTGAACAGGCCGATGCCCATCGGGGGCCCGGCAAACAGGTTCTTCAGGATCGGGATGCCCGAGAACAGCCCGATGAAGATCGGTTGCACGTACTGCTGGAACAGGGGCACGAACACGAACAGCCCCCACATGCCGTAAATGATGGACGGAATGGCGGCCAGCATCTCGATCGCCGTGCCCAGGGGACGGCGCAACCAGATCGGCGCCAGCTCCGTCAGGAACATGGCGATGCCCAGGGACACCGGCACGGCGATCAGAAGTGCCAGAAAGGCGCTGATGACCGTCCCCAGGATCGGCACCAGTGCGCCGTAGCGCTGATGCACGGGATCCCAGTCATTGGTCCACAGGAAGCTCAGGCCGTGCGCCGCGAAGGATTCCCGGCTGCCATGGACCAGCGACACCAGGATCGCGACCAGCAGAATGAGGACGAACAGCGCGAACAGGCGCGTCAGCTGCCGAAAGCCGGCGTCGACCAGGAGGCCGCGCTGCTTGTTGATCATGAGGGGGGCATCCGTGGCCATCAGGCTTGCGCCGAAAGGCGTCTCATCCGGGTTGAAAAAGATGTCATTTTCACATGAATGGCTCCGGGGGTCTTCCGATCGGGTCCGCCCGGATGGTGCATTTCCTGAACGAAGCGCTCGAGCCGGGAACGGGCGGCCCCGAAACCGTCCGGCCCGCCGCCCGAACGCATCCGGCTGCCTGCTGCGGTCACGGCCAAACCGGCGAGCCATCTGCAGCCAGTACCTGCTTTGCCCAGACTTGGCGGATCTGCCCGGTCAATTCGTCGGGCAGCGGTACATAATCCAGCTGCCGCGCCATGTCGCCCCCTTCGCGCCAGGCCCAGTCGAAAAAGGCCAGCACCTCGTGCGCACGCCGCGCACGGGCCTGGCGTGCCCGCACCAGGATAAAGGACGCTGCCGCGATGGGCCAGGAATCGGCGCCCGGCTCATTGGTCAGGATCACGCCCATGCCCGCCGCCGCCCCCCAGTCGGCATGAATGGCCGCAGCAGCAAAAGCCTGCTGTGACGGCTCCACGAACCGGCCGTCGCGATTCTGCAACTGCGTCCAGGCCAGGCCGTTCTGGTGCGCATAGGCGAATTCCACATAGCCGATCGAGTTGCCGAGCTGGCGCACATACGCCGCCACGCCTTCGTTGCCCTTGCCGCCCTGACCGACAGGCCATCTGACCGCCTTGCCCTGGCCCACCCGTTCACGCCACCGGGCAGACACCTGGGACAAGTAGTGCGTCCAGTTGAACGTCGTCCCCGAGCCATCCGCCCGATGCACGACGACGATGCTCGCGGGCGGCAGGGCGAGCCCCGGATTCAGTGCCGTGATCGCGGGGTCATCCCACCGTGTGATGTTGCCCAGAAAAATGTCGGCCAGCACCGGCCCGGTGAGGCGTAGCTGATTCGCACGGATCCCCCGGATGTTGACGACGGGCACCAGCCCGCCGATCACCGCCGGGAACTGCACCAGACCGTATTTTTTCAGGTCCTCACCCGGCATGGGGTCGTCCGAAGCACCAAAATCCACGGTGCCGGTGATGATCTGCTGCTGTCCGCCGCCTGAGCCGATGGACTGGTAATTGACGCGATGGCCGGTGATCGCGTGATAGCGGGCCGCCCATTTGGCGTAGATCGGGTAGGGAAAGGACGCGCCCGCCCCCGTCAGGTCCACCGCCTGGGCCGCCGCGCCTGCCGCAGCCATCAGGGCCATGCCGGCGATGCCGAACACCAACAGCCGTCTGAGCATGTGCAAGTACCTTTGCAATCGTGGGGGAATGGGTCATTCCCGGTCAACAGGCCATATTAAACGGGTCAGGTGACAGTTTGATGACAGTACGGCTGCATGTCCAATCAGCCTGCAGGTGAATTCTTCCGGCGATGCATCCACCTCGTCGCCTGCAGGCGACCGGGATGATTCCGCCGAAATCAACCCAGTCGAGCCATGAGGTGCTGGTGCAGATTGACGGGCGCACGCCGGTTGCGCACCCGCAGGTAACGGCCATCAGGCTGCGCCGTCCAGGCCAGCTGATTGTCCCGCCAGGCAAAGGTGAAGGCTTCGTCGATCACCCGGCGGCGCAGGGTCTTGTCCAGAATGGGGAACGCCAGTTCGACACGGCGCAGGAAATTGCGGTCCATCCAGTCGGCCGAGGACAGGTACAGGACCTCGGCACCATCCTGATAAAAATTGAAGACCCGCGCATGTTCCAGGAAGCGGCCGATGATGGAGCGCACCCGGATGCGCTCGGACAAGCCCGGGACCCCGGCCTGCAGGGCGCAGGCGCCGCGCACGATCAGGTCGATGCGCACGCCCGCCTGGCTGGCTTCGTACAAGGCATGAATGACCGTCGGTTCCAGCAGGGAATTCATCTTGGCCCGGATTCGTGCGCGCTTGCCCGCGCGAGCCAATTCCGTTTCCGAGCGAATCAGCTCCAGCACGGTTTCGTGCAACGTGAAGGGCGACTGCAGCAGCAACTTCAGCTCGCGCCGCGCGCCCAGCCCCGTGAGCAGGGAAAAGACCTGATCCATGTCCTCGCACATTTGCTGATTGGCCGTCAGCAGCCCGAAGTCCGTGTACAGCTTGGCCGTCATCTGATGATAATTGCCCGTGGCCAGATGCCCGTAACGACGCAGGCGGCCTTCTTCACGGCGCAGCACCAGGGCCATTTTGGCGTGCGTCTTGTGGCCCACCACCCCATAGCTGACGTGCGCCCCGACTTCCTCCAGGCGGGCAGCCCAATTGATGTTGGTCTGCTCGTCGAAACGCGCCATCAGTTCCACGACTACCGTCACTTCCTTGCCCGCACGCGCCGCCGACAGCAGCAGGCCCATCAGCTCGGAATCCTCGCCGGTGCGGTAGATGGTCTGCTTGATGGCCACCACGTGCGGATCCAGCGCGGCGCTGCGCAAGAACATGAGCACCGGCTGAAAGGACTGATACGGGTGATGCAGCAGATGATCCCGGGCGGCAATTGCGGCGAACAGTTCCTCGGGGCGCTCCAGCTCACGATCAAAGGGCGCCGGAATGCGCGGCCGAAAGGGCGGATATTCCAGGTCCGGACGATTGACCCGGTTGCACAGCTGCATCAGACGTCCCAGGTTCACCGGCCCATTGACGCGATAGGTGTCGGCCGCACCCAGATTGAATTCACGCTGCAGAAAGAGTTCCAGGTCGGGTGGCATGGCGTGCGCGATTTCCAGGCGCACCGACGCACCGAAGTTGCGCTGCGACAATTCACCCTGCAGCGCCTGGCGCAGGTTGGTGATTTCTTCCTCGTCGACGAACAGGTCACTGTTGCGCGTGACGCGCCACTGGTAACACCCTTGCACGTCCATGCCCGGAAACAGGTCGCCCACAAAGGCATTGATCAGCGTGGTGAGCAGCATGAAACCGTCCGGGATGCCGGCGATCTCTGCGGGCACCTTGATCATGCGGGGCAGCGCGCGCGGGGCCTGCACGATGGCGATGTGTCCCTCGCGCCCGAAGGCGTCTTCGCCGCTGAGCGAAACGATGAAATTCAGGCTCTTGTTGTAGACGCGCGGAAACGGATGCGCCGGATCCAGGCCGATGGGCGTGAGCAGCGGCATCACATCGCGCCGATAAAGCCCATACGCCCATTCGCGCTGCAATTCCGTCCAGCCAGTGGAGTAGATCAGCCCCACCCCGTGTTCCATCAGCTTGGGCATGACATCGCCCGTCAGCAGGCGGTTCTGGCGGTCCACCAGGGCGTGGGCGGCACGTTGCACCCGCTCGAAGGCCTCGGACGGCGTCATGCCATCCACCCCCTTCAGATCGGGGGTCTGGCGGTGCTGCTCCTTCAGGCTGGCGATCCTGATTTCAAAGAATTCGTCCAGGTTCGAGGCCACGATGCACAAATAGCGCAGTCGCTCGAGCACGGGCACATCCAGGCGTTCGGCCATGGACAGCACCCGCTCGTTGAATTTCAGTACCGACAGCTCACGGTTCAGAAGGGTCGGTTTTTCCAAATCGCCGGGCATGCAGGCTCCAGATTCCCGTCAAGGTTCGGCCACTATAATCGCACAGTGTGACACTATCGGGTAAGAGCATGGACGAACGGCTGGCCTCGATCGACCTCGGATCCAACACCTTCCGGCTGTCCATTGGTCGTATCGTGCGCCATGGGGGTGCCGTCCAGATCTATGCGCAGGACAAGCTGCGCGAGCTGGTGTCGCTGGCCGATGGCCTGGACGAGCACAGGCGCATCGACGCGGACACCGTGGCCCAGGCGCTGGCCGCCCTGCAGCGTTTCGGTGAACGGCTGAAGGGGTTCTCTCCTGCCAATGTGCGTGCCGTCGCAACCAGCACATTTCGCGTGGCGCGCAACGCGGCCGACATCCTGCCCCAGGCAGAACGCGCCCTGGGCTTCCCGATCGAGATCATCTCGGGCCAGGAGGAGGCTCGCCTGATCTATCTGGGGGTCATCCAGGACCTGCCGGCCTCCAACCACCAGCGCCTGGTGATCGACATTGGCGGGGGTTCGACCGAATTCATCATCGGCCAGGGCCAGCAGCCGCTGCAACTGGCCTCGCTGGAAATGGGCTGCACCAGCTGGACGCGCCGGTTCTTCCCCCACGGCCGCATTACCGCGGCGCGCATGCGTCAGGCCATTCTGGCCGCACGCGGCACCATCGAGACCATTGCCAGCCGCTATCGGGGCACCGGCTGGCAGGAAGCCTACGGCTCTTCCGGCACGGCCAAGGGCCTGTTTGCGATACTCATCGAAAATGGGCTCAGTGCGCATGACATCACCCTGGAAGGCATGGAGCGCCTGAGCCTGGCCCTGGCACGCACGGGCGAGGCACGCCTGCAAGACTGGTCCGGCCTGAAGGCGGAACGTGCCCCGGTGCTGGCGGGTGGCCTGGCGATCATGATGGCGGCCTTTCAGGGACTGGGTATCGGGCACATGCGCGTGGGCGATGGCGCGCTGCGGATCGGGGTGCTGCATGACCTGCTGGGCCGGGACTCCCACCGCGATCAGCGCGACGAGACGGTGCGCCAGATGATCGCGCGCTACCAGCTTGACAGCGCTCAGGCAGCCCATGTGCGGGATGTCGCGCTGAGCCTGTTCGACCAGCTCGATCTGCCCGCGGCGCCAGAGGCCTGCGATCTGCGACGCGCCCTGTCCTGGACGGCGCAACTGCACGAAGTGGGCCTGGCGATCGCGCGCAACGACTATCACAAGCACAGTGCCTACATTCTGGAGCATGCCGACATGCCGGGATTTTCCCGTGACGATCAGCGGCTGCTGGCCTTCCTGGCCCTGGGCCACCAGGGCCGGCTGGGCAAGGTGCGCAGCTACGCGCCCGATCGCAATCACTGGCTGGCGCTGTGCTGCCTGCGCCTGTCCGTGCTGTTGCTGCGCCGGCGCGAACCGCCTGACGAGTTGCCCTTTCGCCTGCAGACGCGCGATCACCGGATCACGCTCGCCGTGTGCCCCGACTGGCTGGCGGCCCGCCCCCTGAGCACTTACCTGCTGAAAACCGAGATCGAAGTCTGGCGCAAGGCCGGCTTCACGCTGGAGCTGCAGTCCCCTTAGCCAGCCAGGCAAGCCCGGCCGTGGCTTGCCGCTCTGGCATGCTCAGCTCAGTTTCACCGCCACGAGCCGGCGCACCCCGTCTTCGGCCAGCCTTTCGTCGTCGGCCTCGACCATGAGGCGCAGCTTGGGTTCCGTTCCCGACGCGCGGATCAGCACCCGCCCGCGCGTTCCCAGGTCGGCGCGCACGGCGCTGGAGGCCGCCTGCAGCCCCGCAAGCGAGCGCCAGTCCAGCCCCCGCGCGAGCGGCACGTTGACCATTTTCTGGGCATACATCGTCAGATCGGCCACGAGATCGGCAAGTGCGGCGTCCGCGTGACGCATGGCCGCAAGCACCTGCAATGCGGCGATGATGCCGTCACCCGTCGTGTGGCGATCCAGACACAGCAGGTGGCCGGAGCTCTCGCCACCATACAGCCAGCCGTGCCGGCGCAGCAGTTCCAGAACGTAGCGGTCACCCACCTGCGCACGCTCGAAGGGGATGCCCAGTTCGTGCAGGCGTTGCTCAAAGCCGAAATTCGTCATCAAAGTGCCTGCGACCCCGTCGATCGTCTGCGTGCGCGCACGATCGCGCACAATGGCATACAGCAGTTCGTCGCCGTTATACAGGCGCCCGGAGCCATCCACCATCTGCAGGCGGTCGGCATCTCCGTCCAGGGCGATGCCCAGGTCAGCCCCCTGCGCAGCCACCGCGGCAAGCAGGGCTTCCGGGTGGGTGGCCCCCACCCCTTCGTTGATGTTGAAGCCATCGGGCTCGCAGCCGATGACCGCCACCTCGGCGCCCAGTTCCCTGAACACATGCGGCGCGATATGGTAGGCCGCGCCATTGGCGGCATCCACCACGATCTTCAGGCCCTGCAGATCGAGTTCGCTGGGAAAGGTGCTCTTGCAAAATTCAATGTAGCGACCCGCGGCGTCATGGATGCGCCGCGCGCGCCCCAGGCCGGCCGAGTCGGCACATCCCAGCGGTTCGTCCAGCCTGGCCTCGATGGCGGCTTCGGTCTCGTCGGGCAGCTTGGTGCCGGCGCCGGAAAAGAACTTGATGCCGTTGTCATAGTGCGGGTTATGGGATGCACTGATGACGATGCCCGCAGCCAGGCGCCAGGCCCGCGTCAGGTAGGCCACGGCCGGCGTCGGGATCGGGCCGGCCAGCATCACGTCCACGCCGGCAGCCGACAGGCCGGCCTCCAGCGCGGATTCCAGCATGTAGCCGGAAATTCGGGTGTCCTTGCCGATGACCACGGTGGGGCGCACGCCCGCCACCGAATCGCCGGCCAGCACGCGGCCCGCCGCGTAGCCCAGCCGCAGGGCGAATTCGGCGTTGATGCGGTCCCCACCGACCACGCCGCGCACCCCGTCCGTTCCAAAATACTTGCGTGCGCTCATGCACGGACTCCTTGTTCTACAGCCGACCAGACGCGCAAGGCATCCACCGTATCGGCCACATCATGGACGCGCAGGATGTGGGCACCGCGCACGGCAGCGGCCAGGGCCGCAGCCACACTGCCGCCCAGGCGCCGGGATGCGGGCCGCCCCGTCACCGCGCCGATCATGGACTTGCGCGACACGCCCACCAGTGACGGGTAACGGGTGCCCACGACCTGGGGCAATTGGCGCAACAGCGTGTAATTGTGGGCTGCGGTCTTGCCAAAGCCAAAGCCGGGGTCGAGCACGATGCGCTCGGCAGCCACACCCGCGGCACGCAGGCGCCGCGCGCCGGCTGCCAGAAATTCGCCGACCTCGGCCACCACATCCTGATAGGACGGAGCATCCTGCATGGTGCGCGGTTCACCCCGCATGTGCATCAGGCACAGGGCGCAACCGGAATCGGCAACCGCTGCGACCGCCCCGGGTGCCGTGAAGCCACCAATGTCATTGATCATGTCGGCCCCATGCTGCAGGACGATGCGCATGACCTCGGGCTTGCAGGTATCCACGGACAGGGGTGCGCCGCAGTCGCGCAGCGCTTCGAGCACGGGCAGAACCCTGTCCAGTTCCTCGGGCGCGGCCACGCCCCGCGCCCCCGGGCGCGTCGATTCCCCGCCAATGTCGAGCAGGTCGGCGCCTTCCTCGAGCAACAGGCGCGCATGGGCGATGGCCTGATCCGCCCGGAAATGGGCGTTGCCGTCGGAGAAGGAATCCGGCGTGACGTTGACGATGCCCATGACCAGGGGGCGGTCCAGCGGCAGGCGAAAGCGCCCGCATTGCAGCGGGCGCACGGGCGCATGATCAGGCATGGAAATTCCGTTGCACCTGGGGTCAGACCGGCGTGGCGGCGGGATCCTTGTCGCTGCTGGCGGCCACCTGACCCGTGGGCGGCGGTGTGCGCGGCACATCGCCACCCGAGGAGGGCGGCTCGGGCGCGCGGGGCGGACGCCCTTCCATGATGTCGTTGATCTGGACCGCATCGATGGTTTCCCATTCCAGCAAGGCCTTTGCCATTGCGTGCATCTTGTCCTGGTTCGCCTCGATCAGTTCACGGGCCACCTGATACTGTTCGTCTATGATGCGACGGATCTCGGAATCGACCTTCTGCATGGTCGCCTCGGACACATGCGTGGTCTTGGTCACGCTGCGGCCCAGGAAGACCTCGCCCTCGTTTTCGGCATAAACCACCGGCCCCAGGGAATCGGTCATGCCGTAGCGGGTGACGATGTCACGGGCAATGGCCGTGGCGCGCTCGAAGTCGTTGGACGCCCCGGTCGTCATCTGATGCATGAAGACTTCCTCGGCGATGCGCCCGCCAAACAGCACGGCAATCGTGTTCAGCAGGCGTTCCTTGTCCATGCTGTAGCGGTCGCCTTCGGGCAGCTGCATGGTCACGCCCAGCGCACGCCCGCGCGGGATGATGGTGACCTTGTGCACCGGGTCGGTCTTGGGCAGCAGGCGCGCCACCAGGGCATGGCCGGATTCGTGATAGGCCGTATTGCGGCGTTCTTCCTCGGGCATGATCAGGGAGCGGCGTTCGGCACCCATGATGATCTTGTCCTTGGCCTTTTCAAAGTCGCTCATGTCGACCGTGCGCGCATTGCGACGCGCGGCAAACAGCGCCGCCTCGTTGATGAGGTTGGCCAGGTCCGCACCCGAGAAACCCGGGGTGCCACGCGCCAGCACGTTCGGTTCGACGTTCTGGGCGATGGGGACCTTGCGCATGTGAACCTTCAGGATCTGTTCGCGACCGCGAATGTCGGGCAGCGACACCACCACCTGACGGTCGAAGCGGCCCGGGCGCAGCAGCGCCGGATCCAGCACGTCGGGCCGGTTGGTGGCGGCAACCACCAGCACGCCGACGCCGGTTTCGAAACCGTCCATTTCGACGAGCAACTGGTTCAGGGTCTGTTCGCGTTCGTCATTGCCCCCGCCCAGACCGGCGCCACGCTGGCGGCCGACCGCGTCGATTTCATCGATGAAGATGATGCACGGCGACTGCTTTTTCGCGTTTTCGAACATGTCGCGCACACGCGCGGCACCGACCCCGACGAACATCTCGACGAAGTCCGAGCCTGAGATGCTGAAGAACGGGACCTTGGCCTCGCCGGCGATGGCCTTGGCCAGCAGCGTCTTGCCGGTGCCCGGAGGGCCGACCATCAGCACACCGCGCGGAATGCGCCCGCCCAGGCGCTGAAATTTCGTGGGATCGCGCAGGAAATCCACCAGTTCCTGGACGTCTTCCTTGGCTTCGTCGCAGCCGGCCACGTCGGCAAAGGTGATGTTGTTGTTGTTTTCATCCAGCATGCGGGCACGCGATTTGCCGAAGCTGAAGGCCCCGCCCTTGCCGCCGCCCTGCATTTGCCGCATGAAGAAGATCCACACCCCGATCAGCAGCAGCATCGGGAACCAGGAGATGAACAGACTGGTCAGGAAGGAGGGTTCCTCGCGCGCCTTGCCCGATACCTGCACACCATTTTTCACGAGTTCGGGAACCATCCACAGGTCACCCGGCGAAGTCAGGCTGTAGGAACGCCCCGATTCCGGTGTCACGTAAATCGTGTCACCCTGGATGTCGACCTTGTTGATGCGGCCGGCACGCGCGTCATTCATGAACTGCGTGTAGCTGACCGTATCGCCGCTCGCCATCGGGTGTCCGTCAAACTGCTTGAACACCGTGAAGAGCACGAGCGCGATCACCAGCCAGACCGCGATCTTGGAAAACGAGTTGTTCAAAACCAATCTCCTGGGTTTCTGCTGCGGCCAGCCGTGCGCAATTACAACAAGCTGACGCATCCGTCAATACTTCATTCTACCTGAATCCAGCCGACTGCCACTGGGCCGGGGTGCTTTCCACGCGGGGTTCAGGTGTCCTCACGCGGGGTTCGGATGCGGGGGTCTTTCAGACCCCGGCCGACGAGAAAAGTCTCGGCGGACTCGCGCCGGGACGCCTTGGGCTTGCGCTCGACGACCCGCACAAACCGTTGCTTGAAAGCCTGCACGATCTGGGAAAACCCGCTGCCATGAAAGGCCTTGACGATGAGGGCGCCGTCCGGCTTCAGATGATCACAGGAAAAGGCCAGGGCCAGCTCGCACAAATGGGTGATTCGTGCGGAATCTGCCGCGGCCACACCAGACAGATTGGGGGCCATGTCGGAAATTACAAGGTCCACGGGCTGGCCCTGCAAGCGTTCATGCAGTTGGGCGAGCACGCCATCCTCGCGGAAGTCCCCCTGGATGAATTCCACGCCGGCCACGGGCTCCATCGGCAGCAGATCCAGGGCGATCACGCGGCCATCGAGCACGCCGCCCGCAGCGAGCAGCCGCTCACGGGCGACTTGCGACCAGCTGCCTGGCGCCGACCCCAGATCCACGACGATGTCCCCGCGGCGCAGCAGCTTTTCGGCATCCAGGATCTCGGTCAGCTTGAAGGCCGCCCGCGCACGGTAGCCCTTCTGTTGCGCCATTTTGACGTAGGGATCCTGAATATGTCGCTGTGCCCAGGCTCTGGAGGATTTTTTCTTGGCCATTCCCGTACAATTCCATCATGCCGATACTTGAACTGAGCTCTCAGCAGCGCCGCGCCCTGCGTGCCGCTGCGCACCCCCTGCACCCGGTCGTCCTGATCGGCGACCGTGGCCTGACTGACACGGTATTGGGCGAAATAGATCGCAACCTGACCGCCCACGAACTGATCAAGGTGCGCGTTGCAGGTGCCGAGCGCGCAAGCCGCGAGGCCATGCTGGCAGAAATCTGCGAAACACTGTCTTGCGCTGCGGTGCATCACCTGGGCAGGACGCTGATTATCTACCGTCCGGACCTGCTGGCGCAACAGGCTGCCGTTGCGGCGCAAAATGCCACGCGTGCCGTGCGCAGGAAATCAGACCCCTATGTGCCGAAAAAGCTGGCGGCACGCTCCGCGACCGCCGCGCCGGCCCGGGGTCAACCGGCCCCGAGGCACTTCGACGGACCCGGGGCAGGCCCGAAAAGCCGCACGCCCGAAACCGAGGCACGCGGGTCGCGCCACCCGGCGCGCGGCACCAGGGCCGGCGCCGCCGCAAGCCACGGCATTCCGCGCCGCACAGGCAGCGGCAGCGCCCTGACGCTGCGTGCCGGCGTGCGCCGCGGTCGCACTACACGTAGCTGACGGAACAGACTTCGAATTCGCGCACGCCGGCGGGCGCCCGCACTTCGACGACGTCGCCTTCGCTCTTGCCGATGAGGGCACGCGCCACGGGGCTGGAAACCGAGATCCTGTTGGCACGGATGTCGGCTTCCAGGTCACCGACAATCTGGTAGGTCAGGCGTTCGCCCGACGCCAGGTCCTGAATTTCGACGGTGGCACCGAACACGGCCTGCCCGGTGACATCCAGATCGGCGGGATGGATGATCCGGGCGTTGGACAGGGTGCCTTCCAGTTCCCGGATGCGGCCCTCGATGAAGCCCTGGCGTTCGCGCGCAGCGTCATATTCGGCATTTTCCGACAGATCGCCCTGGGCGCGAGCCTCAGCAATGGCGTTGATGACCTGGGGGCGTTCGACGGTCTTCAGGCGATGCAACTCAGCCTGTAAGCGCTCTGCCCCGCGAGCTGTCAAAGGGATCGCAGACATAGTTTCCTGACTCAACGGTAAAGAGCGCCCCAGGTGCAGGGGCGCCCGACAACAAGATAAACGCAAAGACGGGAGCAGAATGGCCCGCCCGAATGGGCGGCCTGGCCAGTGGACCCGATCGGGTCGTTCGGAGGACGGGCGCGATGCCCGGAACCTGACCAAAGGTAGCCTGCCGGCCCGCCCGTGAAAAACCCCGGCCGAAACCGGGGTGCTGCAGCTATTGTGGGCAATCCCGGGGGAAAAAGCAAGCCCTGGTCTTGTCCAATAGCAGATGAGTCTGAAGGGGCTCACCAGCCTGGAGAGCCCGGAACAGTTTCCCGCCGGCACCGCCAGCCTCGATCCACAAGGGGCAGCAGGCCGCCAATCACTGCTTCATGCCACCGCCGCCCGGTGCCGCCCCCGCAACAGTGCATGCAGCAAAATGGCGCCGAACGTGGCGGTACCAATGCCGTCGAGCTTGAAGCCGCCGATGGCCAGGGAAAAATTGCCGGCCCCCAGGATCAGGGTGACGGCGGCGACGATCAGGTTGCGATTGTCGCTGAAGTCCACCTGGTTGACGACCCAGATGCGCGCGCCGGCAATGGTGATCAGCCCAAAGACCACGACCGACATGCCGCCCAGCACCGGCGCCGGAATCGCCTGGATGACGGCACCGAACTTGGGCGAGAAACCCAGGATCAGGGCCACCACCGCGGCGACCACGAACACCAGGGTGGAGTAGATCTTGGTGACCGTCATGACACCGATATTTTCCGCGTAGGTGGTCACGCCCGTGCCGCCCATGGAGGCAGAAATCATGGTGGCCACCCCGTCGCCCATGAAGGCACGGCCCAGGTAGCGGTCCAGGTTCTGGCCGGTCATGGCGCTGACCGCCTTGATGTGGCCCAGGTTCTCTGCGACCAGGATGATGGCGACCGGTGCGATGACGCTGATGGCGTGCGATTCGAATACGGGCGCCGTCAGTTTCGGCAGGCCGAACCAGGGCGCGGCAACGATGGCGGTGAAGTCGATCGGCTGGCCCAGGCCCAGGCCGTTGGCCAGCAGCGCATAGATCACGCAGGCGGCAAACAGGCCCACCAGGATCAACAGACGCTGCACCAGGCCGCGGGTGTAGACGGCCACGGCACCCACGCACAGGACCGTCATGATCGCCATGGCCGAGTCGAACAGCGAACCGCCCATGGCGCCTTTCGCCGCCAGCGGGGCCAGGTTCAGGCCGATGACGGCCACCACGGCCCCCGTGACCACCGGCGGCATCCAGCGATCGATCCAGTCGGCGGCCCCGCCCTGTCGGGCATTGATCAGGGCCGTCAGCAGGCCGATGCCCGTGTAAATCAGCCCGCACACGATGATGGCACCCAGCGCCACACCCATGTTCAGGTTCGGTCCGCTGCCGGAATAGCCGGTGACGGCGATCACGCCGCCGATGAAGGCGAAGCTGGAACCCAGGTAACTGGGCACCCGGCCGCCGACAAACAGAAAGAACACCAGCGTGCCCACCCCCGACATCAGGATGGCCATATTGGGGTCGAACCCCATGATCAGGGGGGCCAGGATGGTCGAGCCGAACATGGCCACGACGTGCTGCGCACCCATGGCCGCGGTCTGCGGCCAGGGCATGGTCTCGTCGGGCTGGACGACGGCCCCGTCCGCCGTACCGGAGACCAGGCGCCAACGCGGGAAATAAGAGCTTGTCATGAGCATGTTCCGCTGGAAATGCCGCGTGGATGGAATGACACCGCCGGGTCGCGGCGGTGTCAGCGTACCGGCGTCAGGCCGCGTTGGCCGCGTGCATGGCCTGCAACGAGTAGACCTTCAAGCCCCCGCCATGGCGCAGATACTGCAGGCCTTCGACGGCCGCCCGGGCACCGGCGATGGTGGTGAAGAACGTGACACGATTGGCCAGCGACTGCGTGCGGATGGTGCGCGAGTCGGCGATGGCGTTGCGCCGTTCTTCGACCGTGTTGATGACCATGGCAATTTCGTCGCTCTTGATCATGTCGACGATGTTCGGGCGACCCTCGGTGACCTTGTTGACGATCTGGACCGCAAGCCCGGCCGCCTCGATCACGGCCGCCGTGCCGCGCGTGGCAATGAGTTGGAAGCCCATGGCGGCCAGGCCGTGGGCGACCTGGACAGCAAGCGGCTTGTCCTGGTCGCGCACGCTGATGAAGACGCGCCCGGACTCTGGCAGCCAGGCGCCTGCGGCAATCTGGGACTTGACGAAGGCCTCGCCGAAGGATTCGCCCACGCCCATGACTTCCCCGGTGGATTTCATTTCAGGCCCCAGGATGGTGTCGACACCCGGGAACTTGACAAAGGGGAATACGGCTTCCTTGACACAGAAATGCCTGGGTGCCGGGATCGAGGTCACGCCCTGGGCGGCCAGGGAACGGCCTGCCATGATGCGTGCGGCGATCTTTGCCAGCGGGTGGCCCGTGGCCTTGGACACAAAGGGAACGGTGCGCGAGGCGCGCGGATTGACCTCGAGCACGTAGACATCGCCATTCTGGATGGCAAACTGCACATTCATCAGGCCCTTGACGCCAAGCGCACGGGCCATGAGTGCCGTCTGGCGCTCGATTTCCGCGACGGTTTCAGCCGACAGCGAATACGGCGGCAGGCTGCAGGCGGAGTCACCGGAATGGACCCCGGCCTGTTCGATGTGTTCCATCACCCCGCCGATGAGGACCTGCTCGCCATCGGCCAGGCAATCGACGTCCACCTCGGTGGCATTGTTCAGGAAATGGTCCAGCAGCACCGGGGAATCGTTGCTGACCTTTACGGCCTCGCGCATGTAGCGCTCGAGATCCTGGGGCTCGTGGACGATTTCCATGGCGCGCCCGCCCAGCACGTAGCTGGGGCGCACGACCAGCGGATAGCCGATCTCGCCGGCCAGGGCCAGGGCCTCGGATTCCGTGCGCGCCGTGCGGTTGGACGGCTGGCGCAGGCCGAGCTTGGTCAGCAGCTTCTGGAAGCGCTCCCGGTCCTCGGCCACATCGATGGAATCGGGGCTGGTGCCGATGATGGGCACCCCGTTGGCCTCCAGCGCACGCGCCAGCTTCAGCGGGGTCTGGCCACCGTACTGGACGATGACGCCCACCGGATTTTCCTTGTGCACGATCTCGAGCACGTCTTCGAGGGTCAACGGCTCGAAATACAGGCGATCCGACGTATCGTAGTCGGTGGACACGGTTTCCGGGTTGCAATTGACCATGATGGTCTCGAAGCCGTCTTCGCGCAGGGCCAGCGCGGCATGCACGCAGCAATAGTCGAATTCGATCCCCTGGCCAATGCGGTTGGGCCCGCCGCCCAGCACGATGATCTTCTTGCGATCGGTGGGCGCGGCCTCGTCCTCGTCCTCGTAGGTGGAATACATGTACGCGGTACTGGTGGGGAATTCCGCCGCGCAGGTGTCCACGCGCTTGTAGACCGGGCGCACGTTCATCTGATGGCGCAGCTTGCGCACCTCGGCTTCGGTCGTATCCAGCAGGAAGGCCAGACGGCGATCCGAGAAGCCCCTGCGCTTGAGCTCGCGCATGGTGCCCTCATCGATTTCAGAGAGGGTGTACTGTTCCAGCGCGAGTTCGATGTCGACAATTTCCTTGATTTGCGCCAGGAACCAGGGGTCGATGCGGGTGAGCTGGTGGACTTCGTCCGGCGAGAAGCCCTGGGCGAAGGCGTCCCCCACATACCAGATGCGCTCGGGTCCGGGTTCGCCCAGCTCGATCTGCAGCCGCTCCCGGTCCGTGGTCTTCTGGTTCAGGCCATCGACGCCGACTTCCAGGCCCCGCAGCGCCTTCTGGAAGGATTCCTGGAAGGTGCGGCCGATGGCCATGACTTCCCCCACGGATTTCATTTGCGTCGTCAGGCGCGCGTCGGCCTGGGGGAATTTCTCGAAGGCAAAGCGCGGTACCTTCACGACCACATAGTCCAGCGTCGGTTCGAACGAAGCCGGCGTGGCCCCGCCGGTGATTTCGTTGCGCAGTTCATCCAGCGTGTAGCCCACGGCCAGTCGCGCCGCGACCTTGGCGATGGGAAAGCCCGTGGCCTTGGACGCGAGCGCCGAAGAGCGCGACACCCGCGGATTCATTTCGATGACGATCATGCGACCGGTGGCCGGGTTGATGGCGAACTGCACGTTCGAGCCGCCCGTGTCCACGCCGATTTCGCGCAGCACCGCGATCGAGGCGTTGCGCATGATCTGGTATTCCTTGTCAGTGAGCGTCTGTGCCGGCGCGACCGTGATGGAATCCCCCGTATGCACGCCCATGGGATCCAGGTTCTCGATGGAGCACACGATGATGCAGTTGTCAGCGCAGTCGCGCACGACCTCCATCTCGAATTCCTTCCATCCCAGCAGGGATTCCTCGATCAGCAGCTCGTTGGTGGGCGAGGCCTCCAGCCCGCGGCGGCAGATGATTTCGAATTCCTCGGGGTTGTAGGCGATGCCGCCGCCCGTGCCACCCAGGGTGAAGCTGGGACGGATCACGACCGGGAATCCGGCCCCGCCCACCTCGGAAGAAATGCGCTTTTGCACCGCCCAGGCGTCGTCCATGCTGTGGGCAATCCCCGATTTGGCCGACTCCAGCCCGATCGAGGTCATGGCGTCCTTGAACTTCAGGCGGTCTTCGGCCTTTTCGATGGCCTGGGCGTTGGCGCCGATGAGTTCCACCCCGTAGCGATCCAGCACCCCGTGACGGGCCAGATCCAGGGCGCAGTTCAGTGCCGTCTGCCCGCCCATGGTGGGCAGCAGGGCGTCGGGCCTTTCGGTCTCGATGATCTTTTCCAGCACCTGCCAGGTAATGGGTTCGATATAGGTGACGTCGGCCGTTTCCGGGTCCGTCATGATGGTGGCCGGATTGCTGTTGACCAGGATGGTGCGAAAGCCGTCGGCCTTCAGCGCCTTGCAGGCCTGGGCCCCGGAATAGTCGAATTCGCAGGCCTGACCGATGATGATGGGGCCGGCCCCGATGATGAGGATGCTCTGAATGTCTGAACGCTTGGGCATGGAAAGGGAGAATTTTTTCAGTGGGGCGATGAGGCTGCGCGTGATTGAACGGAACGATGGGCCTGCGCGACACGAGGCGATGGGCCTGCGGGTTTATTGGCTCGGCGCGCTGACGGGCGACCGGGCCTTGTGCTGAGCCATCAGGTCGATGAACTTGTCGAACAGCACCAGAATGTCGTGCGGGCCAGGGCTGGCTTCGGGGTGGCCCTGAAAGCAGAAGGCCGGGCGATCCGTGAGTTCGAAACCCTGCAGGCTGCCGTCAAACAGCGACACGTGCGTCGCCCGGGCGTTGGCCGGCAGGGTGTCGCCATCCACGGTGAAGCCGTGGTTCTGGCTGGTGATGAAGACGCGTCCGGTGGCCAGGTCCTGAACCGGATGGTTGGCGCCATGGTGGCCGGTCTTCATCTTCACCGTGCGCCCGCCCAGCGTGAGCCCCAGCACCTGCTGGCCCAGGCAGATGCCAAACAGCGGAATGCCCCGATCCAGAACGGCGCGGCACGTGTCGGCCGCATAGTCGCAGGCCGCCGGGTCGCCCGGGCCGTTGGACAGGAACACGCCATCGGGGTTCCAGGCGAGGATGTCGGCTACCGGGGTGGTGGCCGGCACCAGGGTGATGCGACAGCCACGGTCCGCCAGCAGGCGCAGGATATTGGTCTTGATGCCGTAGTCGTAGGCGATCACGTGATAGTCGGTGCGATCCTGGCGGCGAAAGCCCCGGCCCAGCTGCCAGGTGCCCTGGACCCAGGCACCGGCCTGACCGATGGTGACCTTGCGCGCCAGATCCTGGCCCTCCATGCCGCCAAAGCCCTGGGCCAGCTGAATGGCCCGCTCGATGTCCTCGCCCACCAGGATGCAGGCGCCCTGGGCGCCCCGATCCCGCAGGATGCGGGTGAGCTTGCGGGTATCCACGCCGGCAATGGCCACGACGCCCTGGGCCTTCAGGTATTCCGGCAGTGTCTGCTTCGCGCGGAAGCTGGACATCACGGCCGGGCAGTCGCGCACCACCAGGCCAGCGGCGTGGACACGGGTGGATTCCACGTCTTCGGGGTTCACGCCGGTGTTGCCGATGTGGGGGTAGGTCAGCGTGACGATCTGACCGCTGTAGCTGGGGTCGGTCAGGATTTCCTGATAGCCCGTCATGGCGGTGTTGAAGACGATTTCGGCCACGGTCGATCCGTCGGCGCCTATGGACACGCCCCTGAAAACGGACCCGTCAGCCAAGGCAAGAACTGCTGGGACGAGTCCGGCGGACCCTTCGGGAAAGATGGACGGCAGCAAGATGAAAACCCCGGTTGTAAAGTCGACATGCAAACCTTCCCATTATACAGCGCGACGATGACCCCACTTCATGCTGTATGGAAATGATCTACAGTAAAGGTTTGCACAATTTTTGGAAATTTTCTTATTCATGAGCAATCAACTGGACGCTTTGCGCGCCTTGACGACGGTCGTGGCGGACACGGGGGATTTCGAGACGATGCGCGCCTATCGGCCAACGGATGCCACGACCAATCCGTCGCTGATCCTGAAGGCGGTGCAACAGGCCGCGTACCAGCCGCTGCTGGCACGCGTGCGGCGCGATCACGCCGCAGCACCTGTGGCCGAACAGGTGGACCGGCTGCTGGTGGCGTTCGGCTGCGAGATCCTGGCCATTGTGCCGGGGCGCGTGTCGACCGAAGTCGATGCCCGCCTGTCCTTCGACGCACAGGCCAGCATTGAGCGAGCCCGCCAGATCATTGCACTCTACGAGGCCGCCGGAATCGCCCGGGAACGGGTGCTGATCAAGCTGGCTTCGACCTGGGAGGGCATCCAGGCGGCCCGCACGCTGCAATCCGAGGGCATCCACTGCAATCTGACGCTGCTGTTTTCGCTGACCCAGGCGATCGCCTGCGCACAGGCCCGGGTCACGCTGGTTTCACCGTTCGTGGGGCGGATCTACGACTGGCACAAGCAGGCGGCCGGGGCGCACTGGGACGAAGCGGCGCATGCCGGGGTGAATGATCCGGGGGTACGCTCGGTGACGCAGATTTACCGGTACTTCAAGGCCTACGACATTCCGACGCAGGTGATGGGGGCCAGTTTCCGCAACATTGACCAGATCCGGGCGCTGGCCGGCTGTGATCTGCTGACGATCAGCCCCGCGCTGCTGGCGGAACTGTCGGCCGCGACGGGGCCGCTGGAAGCCCGCCTGAGCGTGGCCGAAGCCAAGGCGCATGCACCGGAATGGCAAGCCAGCAACGAGGTCGTGTTCCGCACCAACCTGAACCAGGATGCGATGGCAACCGAGAAGCTGGCCGAAGGCATCCGGATCTTCACGGCAGACGCGGTCAAGCTGGACGCACTGGTGGGTCAGGGGCGCAGCTGAGGGCCTTGCGCACGAGGACGCCGCGCATTCCAGTTTCCGAAGAGGCATGCTGTCCGGCATCAGGCTTGGGTGGCGCGCACCAGCCCGTGGTCCAGCCTGCGGCCGGACTGCCCGAGTCTGCCTCGTTCGGTCGGGCGGCCGGCAAACTCGTCGCGCTGCGCGCGCCTCAGACAGTGCCCGCCGACTGCCCCCGCCCTGCCTTCGTCAGCCCTCGGCACGGGCCGACCGTGCGCGCCACCCAAGCCTGATGCCGGACAGCTTGTCGTGATGCATAGGAAATGTTCCTGCATCGGAGTGCTCCAGAGCACGGCCCTCACGTCTTGTCGGTGACCCCCGGCCCGGGCTGCCAGACGAGCAGGCGGCGTTCGGCCAGCGACACGGCGCCGTCCAGCAGCAACGCAAAGACGGTCAGCACGACGATGCCGGCGAACACGGTGTTGACGTCCAGCGTGCCTTCGGCCTGCAGGATCAGGTAGCCGACGCCGGCGGCCGAGCCCAGGTATTCACCGACGACGGCGCCCACGAAGGCCAGCCCCACAGACGTATGCAGGCTGGAAAAGACCCAGCTGGTGGCTGATGGGATATACACATGGCGCAGCAGTTGCCGAGGCGAGGCCCCCAGCATGCGCGCGTTGTCCAGCAGCGTCGGGGACACCTCGCGCACGCCGCGGTAGACGTTGAAAAACACGATGAAGAAAACCAGCGTCACCGCCAGCGCGACCTTGGACCAGATGCCCAGACCGAACCACATGGCGAAAATGGGGGCCAGGATGACGCGCGGCATGGAATTCGCGGCGGTGACGTAGGGTTCCAGCAGCGCGCTGGCGCCGCGCGACAAGCCCAGCCACAGGCCGAATGCCAGCCCACCGACGGTGCCGATGAAAAAGGCCAGCACGGTTTCGGTCAACGTGATGCCCAAGTGGCGATAGATGGAGGCATCGGTCACGAACCAGGCCCAGATGACCTGGGCGACTTCGATGGGCCGGCCAAAGAAGAATGCGATATTGCGATTCCGGGACAGCCAGTGCCAGGCCAGCAGGATGGCGACCAGCAGGGCCACCTGCAGGAACCGCAACATGGGGGTGGAGAGTTCACGCTTCATCACGCGCGCCTCTGGCGTTCGTAACCCTTCAGGACCTCATCGCGCAGCACGGCCCAGATGGCCTGGTGCAATTCGATGAAGCGCGGATGTGCGCGCACCTCGGCCACATCGCGCGGGCGTGGAATGTCGATTTCAAATTCCCCGATCGGGTGGGTATCGGGGCCCGCGGAGAGCACGACGACACGGTCGCTCATGGAGATGGCCTCGTCCAGATCGTGGGTGATGAACAGGACGGCCTTGCGGCTGGCCATCCACAGTTCCAGGACTTCGTTTTCCATCAATTGCCGGGTCTGGATGTCGAGCGCGGAAAAGGGCTCATCCATCAGGATGAGATCCGGATCGCGGATCAGGGTCTGGGCCAGCATGGTGCGCTTGCGCATGCCGCCCGACATCTGGTGCGGATAGCGGTTTTCAAAACCGCCCAGGCCCACACGGCGCATCCATTCCTGCCCGCGCGCGACGGCCTCGGCACCCGGAACGCCGGCGAATTCCAGGCCGGCGGTGACGTTGGCCAGGGCACTGCGCCAGGGCATCAGCGCTTCGCCCTGAAACATGTAGCCGGCCCGGCGGTTGATGCCGTGCAGCGGTTCGCCGAACACGCTGACCACGCCCGCCGTGGGATGCAGCAGGCCCGCGGCCATGTTCAGCAAGGTCGACTTGCCGCAGCCCGTGGGCCCGACGACGGACACGAATTCCCCGGGCGCCACGGTCAGGGTGGTGTCGCGCATGGCGGTATAGGACGAACCGTCTGCCGACGTGAAGGTGCAGGTCACGCGATCCAGCAGCAGCGCAGGCGGCAGCGCACCGGCCGACCGGCGGCGGGCATCCTGACGCGCACCGACACCTGCCGCGCCAGCGTCTGCGGCGGCACGATCGAACGGCTGCCCCGCCGGGCCCGGCCCGTCGGGGCCCGGTCCATGCGTGCGTGGATGCTCAGGCATGCGGATATTTCTGGTCGGCCTTGATGGCAAATTGATTGGTCCAGATGCGCGTGATGTCGATGGCCGTGCGATCGAAATGCGGCACGAATTCCGCCAGGGCATTCAGGGCGGTCTGCGGGCCGTCTTCGGGCACCAGGCCATCGGGCGACAGCGCCTCGCGATTGCCTTTCAGGGCGAGCTTGTACAGATCCGGATCCCCCAACAGGTAGGATTCGGGCACCAACTTCACGACATCATCGGGCGTGGCCGCCTGAATCCATTTGTCTGCCCGCACGATGGCATTGGCGAGCGCCTGCGTGGTGTTGGGATTGGCGTCGATGAAGGCCTGCGAGGTGTACAGGCAGCCCGCGGGCATGTTGCCGCCAAAGATCTGGCGAGCGTCTTTCAGGGTGCGCGTATCGGCGATGATCCGAATCGCGTCTTCCTTCAGCAGGGTGCTGATGACAGGATCCAGGTTCGCCATGGCATCGATCTGGCCAGACCGCATGGCGGTGACGGCACCGGCGCCGGCGCCCACCCCGATGTAGGAGACGTCGCTTGGCTTCAGGCCGTGTTGCGCCAGAAAAAAGCTGGCCATCATGTTGGTGGAGGAGCCCGGTGCCGTCACGCCGATTTTCTTGCCCTTCAGATCGGCCGGCGACTGGTAGTCGGGCAGGGTTTTCTTCGAGACGGCCAGCACGATCATGGGGGCCCTGCCCTGCAGGACAAAGCAGCGGTAATACTGGCCCTTGGCCTGCAGATTGATGGTGTGCTCGAAGGCGCCGGACACCACGTCGGCGCTGCCGCCCACCACGGCCTGCAGGGCCTTGGATCCGCCAGCGAAATCCGCAATGGTGGTGTCCAGGCCTTCATCCTTGAAGTATCCATTCAGATGGGCGATGGAAAGCGGCAGATAATAGATCAGTGACTGGCCACCGACGGCGATGGTGAGGGATTTTTTTTCCAGCTGGGCCCCCTGGGCACGCGCCAGGGCAGGCAACACCCCCAGCATGCCTGCGGCTGTGGCGGTCTTCAGCAGGTCACGGCGTGAAATCGACATGGTTCGGTCTCCGTTGAAATTTCATGGGTGAGCAAGAGCATGCGCGCCAGATCATGATAACGCGAGTCTGCACCACCGCCGCACAAGCCATCACCTGGTGCGGGGCTGCTCGCGCCTGCACTGCGTCGGCCAGGCGCGCGCGCATGCTTGCTGCCCAGCCGGCCGGCCGGTGGGGCCTCCTGATGGTGGACCGCAACACTATCCCGGCCGCCGTTCCAGCAAGGCCCAGGCGATCGTTCCGGCATCGACATATTCCAGCTCGCTGCCGCTGGGAACCCCCCGGGCCAGCCGCGTGACGGTCAGGCCGCGTTCGCGCAGCATGTCGGCCAGGTAATAGGCCGTGGTCTCACCCTCGGCCGTGAAATTGGTGGCCAGAATGACCTCGCGCACCCGGCCATCACAGGCACGCTCCAGCAAGCGCGCAAACTGGATCTGGTCGGGCCCGATGCCTTCCAGGGGCGCCAGGCGGCCCATGAGCACATAGTACAGCCCGCGATAACCGTGGCTTGCCTCGATCATGTTCTGATCGGCCGGGGTCTCGACCACGCACAGCAGCGCAGGATCGCGTTCGGCATTCAGACAGGTGGCACAGACTTCGGTCTGGGTGAAGGAATTGCAGCGTTGACAATGGCCCAGCCCTTCGACCGCTTCCCGCAGCGTGCTGCCCAGGCGCAGGGCCCCATCGGGATTGTGCTGCAGCAGGTGGTAGGCCATGCGCCGGGCCGTGCGCACGCCGACACCGGGCAATACCCGCAAGGCGTCGATCAGCGCACGCAGCGGTTCCGGTTCGGGCAGGCTGGAGGCCATCAGAATGGCATCTTCATGCCAGGTGGCAGGGACAGGCCGGCGGTCGCGGCAGACATTTTTTCCTGGGCAGCGGCCTCGGCCTTGCGCTGGGCATCGTTGAAGGCCGCCGCAACCAGGTCCTCGATCATGTCGCGATCGTCATCGAACAGGCTGGGATCGATGACGACCCGCTTGACGTCATATTTGCAGTTCATGGTGACCTTGACCAGGCCACCACCCGCGGCGCCCTCGACGATGAGGTCGGCCAGGGCTTCCTGGGCCTTCTTCATGTTTTCCTGCATCTGCTGGGCCTGACGCATCAAGCCTGCAATCTGACCTTTCATCATGGTGTTTTCCCGAGTCCGTGAGTTCAAAAACAGAAAGTGCGACTATACCGCAGGCGGGTGGATCGAGCCCGGCACGATCTGCGCAGCGAATTGTCGCGCCAGCTGCCCCACCAGCGGGTCCTGCGCCGCCGCCTGCTCGGCGGCCTGCTGCCGCTGGCCACGCTCGGCCTGATCCACCGCATGGGCGGTGTCATCGCCCGTGGCACCATGTTCGACCTCGAGACGCAGCACGCGTCCGAAATGCTCGGACAGTACCGTGCGCAGCCGGGTGCAGGCGCCACCCCCGGTGAGGGTCTGGATGGCGACCCGCAGACGGATCTGATGCGCGTCGCCCGACAGCCATTCGCTGTTGCGCGCCAGCGCCCGAGCCGCTCCGCTGACCGGCAGGCGGGCCGCCACGGCAGGCCAGTCACGCGCCGTCATGGCGGCAGGATCGGGCGTTTCGGCGGTCTTGGCCACGGATGCAGCCGGCGCGGCCGCCAGGCCCGCCACCACGTCCGGCAAGTCGTCCGGATCGAGTGGTGTCGCATCCAGCGGCACGATGGCGTCAAAATCATCCGGCAGTTCCGGCACCGCCTGCGTCCAGTCGTCGCCGGCATCAACGGCATCAGGGTCCGCGGCATCACCCTCCCAGGCGGCCGGCTCCCGAAGGTCGGGCTCCTCGACGTCCGGTCCCTGAAGGTCCGACTCCCGAAGGTCCGACTCCCGAAGGTCCGACTCCCGAAGGTCCGACTCCTGAAGGTCCGACTCCTGAAGGTCCGACTCCCGAAGGTCCGGCCCCTGGAGGTCCGGTTCCTGTACGGCCAGCCCCGGGCGCGCTGGTTCTGACGAGCTTGACCCTGGCGTAGCCGGCTGCGCGTTCGCCAATGCCGACACGGAGATTTCTGGCACAAGCCGTGCCGGCGGGACCGCCTCTGATGCGGGCGCTTTGGATACGGCCGATTCCGGCGCCGCTGCTTCCGGCACGGCCGATTCCGAATCGGCGGGTTCTGGTTCGGCCGATTCTGGTTCGGCCGATTCTGGTTCGGCCGGCTCTGGTTCGGCCGGCCCTGACACGGCTGATTCTGACACGGCTGATTCTGACACGGCGAGCTCTGGCTCGGCCGATTCGGAACCGGCCGATTCTGGCTCGGCGGGCTTCGGCTGGGCAGATTCCGGCGCCGCCGGTGCAACCGATACGGTGGCGCGCCGTTTCAGCGTCGGCGCCGGTGCAGTCCCGGGTACAGTCCGGAATGCGGTCTCGCATGCTGTCCCGGATGCGACTCCGGATGCAGCCTCCGATATTGTCCCCGATATTGTCACGGATGCTGTCCCTGATGCTGTCACGGATGCTGTCCCGGATGCGGTTTCCCGCACGGGCGGCGCACCCATGATCACCGGTGGCACGCGGTCGGCAGGCAGCAGTGCCAGCATGCGCAGGCAGGCCATGACGAAACCCGCATATTCGTCGGGGGCCAGCGCCAGTTCCTGGCGGCTGTGAACGGCCACGGCATAAAACAGCTGCAGGTCGTCGGGTGCCAGGGCCTCGGCCAACAGGCGCACATCATCCGCCAAAGGGTCGTCGGGCTGGGCATGCCCCAGGCGCTGCGCGATGGCAACGCGCGACAGCAGCACGGCCAGATCGCCCAGCGCCGCCTGAAACGACAGGCCGCGCGCGGCCAGACCATCGGCCACGGCCAGAATGCCGGCTGCGTCGCCTGCGGCAAGTGCCCGCAACAAGGACACCAGATGGTGCTGATCCAGCGTGCCCAGCATGTCACCCACTGCGGCGGCGCTCAGATTGTTGTTGGAAAAGGAGATCGCCTGGTCCGTCAGGGACAGCGCATCACGCATCGACCCGGCCGCCGCGTGGGCGATCAGCTGCAGGCCCTGGGGTTCGGCGGGGATGCCTTCGTGCGCCAGGACGTCTTGCAAGTGCTCGACAATGGCCGGTACCGTCATCTGTTTCAGGTTGAACTGCAGGCAGCGCGACAGGACCGTGACGGGGATTTTCTGGGGGTCGGTCGTGGCCAGGATGAACTTGACGTGCTCGGGGGGTTCTTCCAGGGTCTTCAGCATGGCGTTGAAGGCATGCCCGGTCAGCATGTGGACTTCGTCGATCATGTAGACCTTGTAGCGACCGGATGACGGCGCATACACCGCCTGTTCCAGCAGCTGGGTCATTTCGTCCACGCCACGGTTCGAAGCCGCGTCCAGTTCGATGTAATCGACGAAACGGCCCGCATCGATTTCGGTGCAGGCCTGGCACTGTCCGCAAGGACTTGCCGTGACGCCTTGAACGCAGTTCAGGGATTTGGCCAGGATGCGCGACAAGGTGGTCTTGCCCACCCCGCGGGTGCCGGTGAACAGCCAGGCGTGGTGCAGACGCCCGGAAGACAGTGCGTTCGTCAGGGCCCGCACGACATGGTCCTGACCAATCAGCGTGTCAAACGAACGGGGGCGCCATTTGCGCGCCAAGACGAGATAGCTCATGAGTCGGCCGCGGCCCGGAAGGGGAAAAGGAAAGGCGAGCCTGACTTCGGCACTGGTTCCGCACGGCTGTGGCTGCTTCGTTCCCGACCTGACCAGGTTCACCGCCGAACCATGCGAAGGGGCCCGCCCCCCGAATTCTAGCAGGCTTTCGGACCGGGGACCTGTCCGGCTGTCATCCGACCGTCGCCTGCCCCTTGCCCGGCAGTGCGCCGGACGCTTCCTGAACCGGGCGTGACGCTGCAGCGCGCGCCTGCAATGCGGCGACGGCCGGCAGGGTCCTGCCCTCCAGAAATTCCAGGAAGGCACCACCCCCCGTGGACATGTAATCAATCTGGTCCGTGACCCCGAACTTGGCGATCGCAGCCAATGTATCGCCGCCGCCGGCGATGGAAAACCCGGCGGACGCGGCAATCGCCCGCGCGATGGTGCGGGTTCCGGCCGCAAAGGGTTCAAATTCGAACACGCCGACCGGGCCATTCCAGACGATGGTGCCCGCCTTGTGCAGCATGGCGGCCAGCTGGGCGGCCGTGCGTGGCCCGATATCCAGGATCAGATCATCGGCGGCCACATCGGTGGCGTCCTTGACCGTGGCCTGCGCATCGGCCGCCAGGCGCTTGGCCACCACCACGTCGACGGGGATCGGTACCTGGCTGCCACGCGCCTGCATGGTTCGCATGACGGCGCGCGCCTGATCGAGCTGATCGCGCTCGGCCAGCGACTGGCCGATCGGCAGGCCGGTGGCCAGCATGAATGTGTTCGCGATGCCACCCCCCACGATCAGCTGATCGACCTGTCCCGCCAGGGACTGCAGGACCGACAGCTTGGTGGAGACCTTGGCGCCGCCGACGATGGCGATCAGGGGGCGCCGGGGCGCGTGCAGCGCCCGCTCCAGGGCGTTCAGTTCGGCCTCCAGCAAAGGGCCGGCGCAGGCCACCGGCGCCAGGCGGGCCAGGCCTTCGGTCGTGGCCTCGGCGCGGTGGGCCGTGCCAAAGGCATCGTTCACATAGACGTCGCACAGTGCCGCCATCCGACGTGCCAGCTGCGGATCATTCTTCTTTTCGCCGGGATTGCAGCGGCAGTTTTCCAGCAACACGATTTCCCCGGGAGCCAGTGCCACGCCATCCAGCCAGTCGGTGACCAGACGCACCCGCTGGCCCAGCAGTTCGGTCAGGCGCTCGGCCACCGGCAGCAGGGTGTCTTCCGGGCCGACGATCCCTTCCGCCGGGCGGCCCAGGTGCGAAGTCACCATCACGCGGGCGCCGGCCTCCAGCGCCAGGCGCATGGCCGGCAGCGACGCCCTGATGCGCGTGTCGTCGACGATGCAGCCCTGATCCATGGGCACATTCAGATCGGAGCGGATGAAGACGCGCTTGCCCGCAAGGGCGCCGGCCTGCGCCAGACCGGCCAGTGACAGTACTGCCATGAAATTCTCCGTATGCAGCAAGAGAGAGCGGGGGAAGGCCCCGCCCATCGCCTGCCGACGATCCTGATCGAATTATCGGGCCGCCATCAGGGCCACGGTGGTGTCGAGCATGCGGTTCGAGAACCCCCACTCGTTGTCATACCAGGAGGCGACCTTCACCAGCGAACCGGAGACCTTGGTCAGTGCGGCATCCACCGTGCTGGACACGGGATTGTGGTTGAAGTCGATCGACACCAGGGGTTCGGTGGTGTAGTCCAGGATGCCCTTGAGCGGGCCCTCGGAGGCGGCCTTCAGGATGCCGTTGACTTCCTCGACCGTGGTTTCCCGGGCGGCCACAAAGGACAGGTCCACGATGGAGACATTGAGGGTCGGCACACGGATCGCATAGCCGTCGAGCTTGCCGTTCAGTTCCGGCAGCACCAGCCCGACGGCCGAAGCGGCACCGGTCTTGGTCGGGATCATGCTCTGCGTGGCGGAACGGGCACGGCGCAGGTCGGAGTGATACACATCGGTCAGCACCTGGTCATTCGTGTAGGCGTGCACGGTGGTCATCAGGCCGTTCAGAATGCCCAGTTGCTGGTGCAGGGGGTACACCAGCGGGGCCAGGCAGTTGGTCGTGCACGACGCATTGGAAATGACCGTGTCGGACGCCTTCAGGACCTGGTGGTTCACGCCGTAGACGATGGTGGCGTCCACGTCCTTGCCGCCCGGCGCCGAAATGATGACCTTTTTCGCGCCGCCCCTCAGGTGGGCAGAGGCCTTTTCCTTGGTGGCAAACAGGCCCGTGCACTCCAGCACGACGTCAACCTTCAGGTCGCCCCAGGGCAGCCGGGTCGGGTCGCGCTCGGCCAGTACGCGGATGCGATCACCGTTGACGACCATGTAGTCACCGTCGACCTCCACCGTGCCGGGAAAGCGGCCATGGGCCGTGTCGTGACGGGTCAGGTGGGCATTGGTCTTCGGGTCGCCCAGATCATTGATGGCAACGATTTCAAGGTCGTGCTGCCTGCCGTCCTCGTAGTGGGCGCGCAGGATGTTGCGGCCGATGCGGCCGTAGCCGTTGATGGCAACGCGAATGGTCATGAGGAATCTCCTGGTTACAAAAGCTGCTCGACCGTGACGGCGAGGTGGTCCGCCGTCAGGTTGAAGTGTTTGAACAGCACGCCGGCCGGCGCGGATTCACCGTAGCTGTCGATGCCGACGACCGCACCCGTGGTGCCGACGTACTTGTACCAGGTCGTCGTCACCCCGGCCTCCACGGCCACGCGCGGCAAGCCGTGCGGCAGCACCGCCGTGCGCCAGCCGGCGTCCTGGACGTCGAACACCTGGGTGCAGGGCATGGACACCACGCGCGTGGCGATGCCGCGCGCCGCCAGCCGGTCCTGGGCTTGCAGGGCCAGCTCGACCTCGGAGCCCGTGGCGATGATGACGGCGCGTGCGCCGACCATGTCACGCAGCACGTAGCCGCCGCGGGCGATGGCCTGCGTGGTGGCCGCATCGCGGGCGATGAAAGGCAGGTTCTGGCGCGAGAGCAGCAACGCCGAGGGCCCGCCATCGCGCACGGCCATGCCCATGCTGGCCGGGCGCGACAGGGCCGCCTGCCAGGCCACGGCCGTCTCGGTCGTGTCGCAGGGCCGCCAGACGTGGAGATTCGGGATCAGGCGCAGGCTGCCGGCATGCTCGATCGACTGATGCGTGGGGCCGTCCTCGCCCAGGCCGATGGAATCGTGCGTGAAAACATGCACCACGCGCTGCTTCATCATGGCCGCCATGCGCAGCGCATTGCGCGAATAGTCGGAAAATGTCAGGAAAGTGCCGCCAAATGGCAGATAGCCGCCATGCAGGGCGATCCCGCTCAGGATGGCCGCCATGCCGAATTCGCGCACGCCGTAATTGATGTGGCGCCCGCCCTGCAGGCCTTCGGCCGTGCGCCGCACGGGCGTCACGCCCTTCCAGTCGGTGAAATTCGAACCGGTCAGATCGGCCGAACCGCCCAGCAGTTCCGGCAGGATGTCGGCAAAAGCCGCAATGGCCTGCTGCGAGGCCTTGCGGGTGGCGATGGATTCCGCCTTGTCCTGGGTGGACTGGATGACTGCACGGGCCCGTTCGGCAAAATCGGCCGGCAGCTCGCCCGCCATGCGGCGGCGCAGCTCGGTGGCCAGCTCCGGATGGTCGGCCGCATAGCGATCGAAGCGTGCCTGCCAGTCGGCCTGCAACTGCTTGCCGCGTGCGTGCGCGTCCCAGTAGGCGTAGACCTCCGGCGGGATTTCAAAAGGGGGGTGATGCCAGCCGAGTGCCTTGCGGGTGGCTGCAATTTCGTCCGCCCCCAGTGGCGAACCATGCACCTTTTCCGAGCCGGCCTTGGTGGGTGCGCCACGGCCGATGACCGTGCGGCAGCAGATCAGCGTGGGCCCGCGGCCCGTGGCGGCGTACGCACGGGCCTGGGTGATGGCGGCGTCGACCGCGTTCATGTCGTGGCCGTCCACCCCGCGCAACACGTTCCAGCCATAGGCCTCGAAGCGTGCGGGCGTATCATCGGCAAACCAGTTTTCCACGCGGCCGTCGATGGAAATGCCATTGTCGTCGTAGAACACGATCAGGCGTGACAGGCCCAGCGTGCCCGCCAGCGAGCAGGCCTCGTGGGAAATGCCTTCCATCAGGCAGCCATCGCCGACAAACACGAAGGTGTCGTGATCGATGACGCTGTGGCCCGGCCGATTGAATTCCCGGGCCAGCAAGGCCTGGGCGAGCGCCATGCCCACCGCATTGGCCAGCCCCTGGCCCAGCGGCCCGGTGGTCGTTTCCACGCCCGGCGTGATGCCGACTTCGGGGTGGCCGGGGGTGCGCGAATGCAGCTGACGGAAGCGGCGCAATTCCTCGATGGGCAGATCGTAGCCCGTCAGATGCAGCAAGGCGTAGATCAGCATGGAACCGTGCCCGTTGGACAGCACGAAGCGGTCCCGATCGATCCAGCCGGGATCCGCCGGGTTGTGACGCAAATGGCGCGTCCAGAGGACATGGGCAATGTCGGCCAGGCCCATGGGTGCGCCGGGGTGCCCCGAATTGGCTTGCTGGACGGCATCCATGGCCAGCGCGCGAATGGCATTGGCCATGGATGAATCAGGGACGGGCAAAGCACTCATAGGGGTCTCACAGGCCACAAGTCAGGGCGCACGGACAGGCGCGGCACGGCCGCAGCCAGGGCCTTGGCATGGCCGAAATTGCAAATCCTTTGATTTTACCATCTGCAAGGAAGCGGTTTATAGTCCACGCATCCCGTCACCCCAGGACGCTTGACACCCTGCCATGCCCACTCCCCGGTTCTTCTGCCCGGTGCCGCTGCACGCAGGCACGCGCATCGAACTGCCAGGTTCGCTGGCCCACCATGCCGTGCGTGTCCTGCGACTGGGCGATGGCACGGCCATCACGCTGTTCGATGGCAGCGGCGGGCAGTTTCCCGCCACACTGCGGCTCGACGGCCGGCGCGCGCTGGCCGAAATCGGCGCCCATGCCGCCATCGAATGCGAATTGCGCGGCACACTGGTCCTGTTGCAGGGCATCGCCTCGGGCGAACGCATGGACTGGGTGGTGGAAAAGGCGGTGGAACTGGGCGTTGGCGCATTGCATCCCGTCACCGCCGAGCGCAGTGTCCTGCGGCTCGGCGGCGCACGCCTGGACAAGCGCCTGGCACACTGGCGTGCCATCGTGCAGTCGGCCAGCGAGCAGTGCGGACGCAACCGCCTGATGCAGATCCACGAACCGGCACCGCTCGACGCATGCCTGCAGCGCATCGAAGGCCCGGCACTGTTCTGTCATCCCGAGGGCCCCCTGAGCTTGCGCGAGGCACTGAGCGATGTGCGGTGTCGCGCAAATCTGTTGGTCGGCCCCGAAGGCGGCTGGTCCCCCGCCGAGCTGACCCTGGCCGAGCGCCGCGGATTGCGCCCCGTGCGCTTCGGGGCACGCGTGCTGCGCACGGAAACCGCCGGGCTGGCGTTGGCCGCGGCGGTCACCGCCCTGCTGGATTGGTGACCGGGTGACCGTCAGGCTTCTTCGCGCCCCGAATAGGGCGTGGGGTCGACACCCGGTTCGGGCGCAGGGTGCGCGCCCGCATGCTGAATCGCATACACAAAGCGGCGCTCGTTGTTCTGGCCGAACTCCGCCACGTCGTCGCACACCGCCTGGATGGCGCGGGCGTCCTCGGCCAGTGCCGGATCGCCCGAATGCAAGTGGCGGAACCACAGGAACAGGCCACTCTTCTGGTCGAGCAGCGTGTCACACAAACAGTCGTAGAGAGCATCCAGATTGCCACCGAAAAACTCGGGGTAGTCGACGGCCTTGACCACCGCTCGCAATACGGCGGAACGGCTGCGTGCCCGGTCGCAATCGACCACGAAAGCAGTCAGACCTGCTTCGGTGGCGGCCGCCATGGCATCCTGCTCCGAGATCGATCGGGCATCGATCGCACCCTCTGTGAGCCAATTCTTGATCTGGGCCGTACTCATCCGGACCACTCCTTGAAAAAAGCGATGACTTCCTCTGCGTGGCTCAGGCTGTCTGCCCTGCCCAGCGAGATCAGGTCCCTGGTGTAGCCTGCCTCAAACAACAAGTAAGACGCCAGCGCTCCACCCCCTGCATCGGCTTTGTTGGGTGAAACCCCCAGTACCCGGAACAGGGTGCGCACCGCACGCGGCAATTCATGCAGATGCTCGAGCGCCAGTTCGTCCAGGGAACGGCTGGGTGCGATCATCAGAGTATGGATCGGCCGCAGTGAATCGCTTTTTAATCCATTTACAGGGATTCGCGCAAGCAACTCATTGATTCGCTCCATGCGCTCCAGATCGAGCGAGATGCCGTCCAGGAAAATATTGGACAGCGTGTGCCCGGCAATTTGGGCAAGATTGGGGTACGGGGGGTTCAAATTCTGCGCGCCCGGATAGGTTTCATCACGGTAATTGGTGCCGATGACGAACACGCGCTCGGCCCCCAGATGGATCGCCGGGCTGATCGGCGCCAGCTGGCGCATGGAGCCATCGCCGCACCAGAGCGTGTTGCGCCCCATCAGGATCGCGCGCGCCTGAAAGACGAACGGGATGGCACTGGAGGCCAGCAGGTGATCCACGCCGATCGGGCACGCCACCGCGCGGCGCAGGGTCCGTGTCCAGGGCTTGATGGGCCGGCTGGCCTGATAGAAGGTCAGGTGCTCGCCCGTCGTGTATGCCGTTGCCGTGATGGCCAGGGCGTTCAGATGGCCGCGCGCCAGATTGGTCTGCAGGCGCGGGAAGTTCAGCGTCCGGGTGAGCAGCCCGGCCAGGGGTTCATTGTCCAGCAGGGAATGCGGCGCATAGCGATTGAGCTGTGGCCGGATCCATCCCAGACTCAGCATGCCGAGCCATTGCAGGCCCGTGCGCATCAGGCGCGCGGGATCGGAATAGTAGATGTCATGCGTATGCAGCGCCTGCCACAGCGCGCACAGATGATCGATGGCCCGATGGGGCTGATGCGCCCGGCAGGCCAGCGCCGCGGCGTTGATGGCACCCGCCGAGGTGCCGCTGATGATGCTGAACGGATTGTGGAATCTCCTGCAGCGATCCGGATCCAGGAGTTCCAGGACGCCGGAGAGCACGCCGGCCTGGTAGGCCGCGCGTGCGCCGCCTCCGGTCATGACCAGGCCGATGGCCGGCCGTTCAGGTGCGGCGCGGCTTGTTGGCATCGACCACGGTGAGCGCCGTCATGTTGACGATCCGGCGCACGGTCGAGCTGGACGTCAGGATGTGCACCGGAGCGTTCGCGCCCAGCAGGAACGGCCCCACCGCGATGTTGCCGCCCGCTGCGGTCTTCAGCAGGTTGTAGGCAATGTTGCCGGCGTCGACGCTGGGGCAGATCAGCAGATTGGCTTCTCCGTGGAGGGTGGTGGACGGCAGGATGCGCTCACGCAGGGCGGGGTCCAGCGCGCAGTCGCCGTGCATTTCACCGTCGATTTCCAGGCCGGGACTGCGTTCGCGCACCAGCGCCAGGGCCGCGCGCATCTTTTCGCCCGAGGATGAGCTGCCGGTGCCGAAATTCGAGCGCGACAGCAGCGCGACCTTGGGCTCGATATTCAGGCGACGCATCTCCTCGGCTGCCATCAGCGTGATTTCCGCGATTTGTTCGGCATCCGGGTTGTCGTTGACGTGCGTGTCCGCCAGCGCAATGGTGCGCTCGTCGAGCAGCAGGATGTTCATCGCGGCGTAGGTCCTGGCGCCCGGCTGCAGACCCAGGATTTCATCGATGAAGCGCAGATGATTGCCATACGCCCCCACCGTGCCACAGATCATGCCGTCGGCCTCGCCCAGGCGCACCATCATGGCGCCGATCAGGGTCAGGCGACGACGTGTTTCCACCCGGGCCATTTCCTTGGTGATCCCGCGGCGGCACATGAGTTCCCAGTAGGTCGTCCAGTAGGTGTGGAAGCGCTCGTCGTGTTCGGGATTGGTGACCTCGACATCTTGCCCCAGCCGGATGCGCAGGCCATATTTTTCGATGCGGGCCGCCAGCACCGCCGGCCGACCAATCAGGATGGGGCGTGCCAGGCGCTCGTCGACCACGATCTGCACCGCCCGCAGCACGCGCTCGTCCTCGCCTTCGGCGAAGACGATGCGCGATTTGCCGCCTTCCCGGATCATGGCGCGGGCCGCGGAAAACAGCGGCTTCATGAAGGCACCCGAATGGTAGACGAACTGTTCCAGCTGCCCGATGTAGCTTTCGAAATCGGCAATCGGGCGCGTGGCCACCCCATCATCCATCGCTGCCTGGGCGACAGCCGGCGAAATGCGCACGATCAGGCGCGGATCGAAGGGTTTGGGAATGAAGTAGCCGGCACCGAAGGACACATCGTACAGGCCGTAAGCAGCCGCCACGATGTCATTCTGCTCCTCGCGGGCGAGCTTGCAGATGGCCATGACCGCGGCCTTTTCCATGCCGCGCGTGATCGTGGTGGCCCCCACATCCAGCGCACCGCGGAAGATGTAGGGAAAGCACAGGACATTGTTGACCTGATTGGGGAAGTCGGAACGACCGGTGGCGATGACGGCATCCGGACGCACCGCCAGGGCATCGGCCGGCAGGATTTCCGGGTTCGGGTTGGCCAGGGCCAGAATCAGGGGACGCGCCGCCATCTTCTGCACCATGTGCTGCTTCAGCACCCCGCCCGCCGACAGGCCCAGGAACACATCGGCCTCGCCGATGATGTCGTCCAGCGTGCGCGCATCGGTCTTTTTGGCAAAACGGGCCTTTTTCGGATCCATCAGGACCGTACGACCCTCGTAGACGACGCCCTCGATGTCCGACACCCAGATGTGCTCCAGCGGCAAACCCATGTCGATCATCAGGTCCAGACAGCCCAGCGCCGCCGCACCCGCACCGGACACCACGACCTTCACCTGGCTGATGTCCTTGCCCACGACCTCCAGGCCATTGATGAAAGCCGCCGACACACAGATGGCCGTACCATGCTGGTCGTCGTGGAAGACCGGGATCTTCATGCGTTCGCGCAGCTTGCGCTCGACTTCAAAGCATTCAGGCGCCTTGATGTCTTCCAGATTGATGCCACCAAAGGTGGGTTCCAGGCCGGCGATGATGTCCACCAGCTTGTCGGGGTCCTGTTCGTTGATCTCGATGTCGAAGACATCCAGCCCCGAGAATTTCTTGAACAGCACGGCCTTGCCTTCCATGACGGGCTTGGAGGCCAGCGCACCGATATTGCCCAGCCCCAGCACCGCCGTGCCGTTGGTGATGACGCCCACCAGGTTGCCACGCACCGTGAAGCGAAAGGCATTGCGGGGATCGGCAACGATCTCTTCGCAGGCGGCGGCCACACCAGGAGAATAGGCCAGCGCAAGGTCGCGCTGGTTCGAGAGCTGTTTGGTGGGGGTGACGGAAATTTTTCCGGGACGGCCGTGCTCGTGATATTCGAGCGCCGCAACACGCAGGGATTCGTCCATGATGGGTGAGATGCCTTGAAACGTAGGGGAAAGAAGTCTGTTGCCGTTCTTGTCTGTCGCCACTCATTCTAGCCGCTTGCGTGGCACGGAGACCATCGGTTCGGGCGTTCACGCCGCGCATGACTCAGAACTGCTGCGCCTGCACCGGGAAGGCTCCGTCGGGATCGAACAGCGCACGCACCGACGCGTCCACGGACTGCCCCGCTGCATCGGGCAGCGGGCGCACACCGTAGCGGCTGTCATGGGCACGATCGGCAGGCTGGCCCAGGCGTTCGTCGAACACCAGCCATTCCACCCAGCCCAGTTCGCCGCCATGCCCGAGCAGCAGGTGGGCCAGATTGACGGCACGGCCGCCAGACGGACGCAAGGCGTCCAGCCGGTAGCGGCCGTTCCAGAGGCCATCGCAGCACAAGCCGGCTGCCGCTGGCGTGGCGCCCAGATCGAACAGCCGGGGGATCATGTTCTGCATGCGCAGATTGTCGAGCGGCTTGCGGTTGTCGACGCCGAAGGCGCCCAGATTCGCCTGGGTGCCGTCCGCCAGAAGCACCAGGGCGTGCACCAGGCCGCTGCTGGCCGTGTCGCCACAGTCCCAGTCGCAGGTGCGGCGATCGGCCAGCCAGGCCGCCACCGTCAGGTGGGGCGCCTGATTGCGGAACTGCGGCAGCCCGGCCTGCTCCAGTTCGCCGATCAGGCAGCCGGGCTGCACGAACCAGCGCGGATCCTGCGGCCCCAGGCGTTCATGGCGCGCCATCGCCGACCCGGGTTCGACCCACAGCACGGGGGTGTCTTCCAGGCGCGCGGGCGAAGGAAGGCTGTCCAGCGCCAGAGTGACGCCATGCTCCAGACACAAGGCCCGGGCATGGTAGACATCCTGCATGTGCGTGGGGATCAGGCGCGCGCTGCCCGAGGGGGTGGAGAATTCATGGACTTGGCCCTGTACCGCACGCCGCAGGCGCGCCAGAAACGATTCCCAGGGAGATCGTTCGGCACGGCGTCCGGCCAGGAAAGCACGACGCGACGGGGACAGCATGCGCAGGGGCTCCAGAAGGTGAAAGGCTACAATTCCGGTTTCGAACAATGTTGCAGGGATGCGTCCATGGTCCGACTGGCCGACAGAACCGAACGCACGGTGCCATTTTACGCCGTGGAAGTCCTGAAACAGGCCCAGGCACTGGCCGCCCAGGGGCACGACATCATCAGCCTGGGCATCGGTGAACCGGACTTCACCGCGCCGGCACGCGTGCTGGAGACGCTGAATCGCGCCGCCGACGCCGGCCTGAGCGGCTATACCGCGCCGGCGGGCGTCCCCGCCCTGCGCGAGGCCATCGCCCACTACTACGACACGCACTTCGGCACCCGCGTGGACCCGGGTCGCGTGCTGGTCACCACGGGCGCCTCCGGCGCGCTGTTGCTGGCGGCGATGACCCTCATCAACCCGGGCGACGAGATCCTGATGCCCGATCCGTCCTACCCGGCCAACCGCAATTTCATCACGGCCGCAGGGGGAACCGCACAGCTGGTGCCCACCACCGCTGAACACCGCTATCAATTGCGGCCCGAGGACATCGATGCACACTGGGGGCCCGCGACGCGCGGCGTGCTGATCGCCTCACCCAGCAACCCGACCGGGACCTCCATGCCGCGCGAAGCCCTGCGCACACTGATTGCCGCCGTGCGTGCGCGCCGCGGCTTCATCATCATGGACGAGATCTACCTGGGCCTGAGCTACGACGAAGCACCGCAAAGCGCCCTGACGCTGGACGAGGACCTGCTGGTGATCAACAGTTTCTCGAAATACTTCCACATGACGGGCTGGCGCCTGGGTTGGCTGATCGCCCCGCCCGCCTGGATGCCGGCGATCGAACGGCTGGCAGCCAGCCTGATGATCTGCGCCCCTGCGCTGGCCCAGCACGCGGCGCTCAGCTGCTTCGAGCCCGAGGTCATGCAGATCTATGAACACCGGCGCCTGTCCTTCAAGGAACGGCGCGACTACCTGCTGCCGGCCTTCGATCGCCTGGGCCTGCGGGTGCCCGCCGCCCCGGACGGCGCGTTCTACATTTATGCGGATATCGAAGCTTTCGGCCTGGACAGTGCCGAATTTTGCCACCGTCTGCTGCACGAAGCGGGCGTCGCAGCCGTCCCGGGACTGGATTTTGGCCCGGCACACGCGCGCCACACCGTGCGGTTTTCCTATGCCACCGGCCTGGACCGCCTGCACGAGGCCGTCGAACGGATGGCAGGCTTTCTGGCGGGCCTGCGGCAGACAAAGGCCTAACCCTTGTCGGGCGGAATGCCGGAAGCCAGGGCGATGCGGCGACGTTCCGCCAGAACACTGGCACCATAGCCGCCATCGCCGGGGCCCGTCGCGCCCACATAGCAGGCCAGGCCGCCCTGGACCGAACCGCGTCGGCGGATGCAGTCCGACAGAATCTGCGCACCCACACGGATATTGACCACCGGGTTGAACACGGCCGCCTGCCCGCCGCTGCCATCGAGCTTGTCCCGATGCACGCGGGTCATGACCTGCATCAGGCCCTGCGCGCCCACCGCGCTTTCGGCAAAGGGGTTATAGCGGGATTCGATGGCGATCACGGCCAGCAGCAGCTGCGGGTCGACATCCAGATCCCTGCCCACGATGAAGGCGGTGCGTACCAGCGCACCCGACACGCTGCTGGCAATTTTGTATTTGCGTGCCAGGTAGCTGCGCAGCGCATGCGCCTGGCTGGTGGTGATGCCCGGGATCGCCTGATCGTGCAGGCTGGCCGCAAGCGCCCGGGAAAAGCTCAGGGTGTCGCCCTGCGCGTCGTGCACCGCGCTGTTCGTGCCCTCGGCACGGGTGCCCGCCGAGCCACCGCCCGCGCCGGACTGGCCGGCCGCGGCGGCCCGGGTGCCGGGCTTGGCGGGGGTCGGTGCGCCGGACGCCGGGGGTGCACTGCCCTCTGCCAGGACGCTGCCGTCGACCGTGGGCGCCGGCACGCTCGACGGTGCGCCGGACGGTTCGCCTGCCGCCTGCGACGGGCTGGCCGCATCGGGCACCCGGGGCAGCTCGGCCGGCATGGACCAGTCCAGTGTATCGACGTCATCACTGGCCGCATAGCCCCCGCCGTTCTCCTGAAACATGGCCAGGACGACCTCGTGCAGCTGGCGGGACTGCTCGCGCATCGAGGGCAGCGTCAGGCTCAGACCCAGCGTGGTCAGAACGGCCAGCCCCAGATAGATGGCACTGACATGAATGAATTCACCGATGGGTTGCAGTGTGACCCGCAGGCCATGCTGCAGGCGCTCATGCGCAAGCCGTGCGGTCATGAAGGGCTCCGGCAGCCAGACGGACTGAGCAAATGGTAATCTTTGGCACGACGCCACTGTAACCTGATTGACCATTCTCCGTGCAATATCGCGACCTCCGGGATTTCAT
>JACDJC010000343.1_pt1 | contig 58059 bp, 46 predicted proteins | sample 7454191 | NCBI WGS metagenome assembly JACDJC01 (sample SAMN14253291, study PRJNA609438) | sludge metagenome | isolation source: sludge after 25d culture with pyrite and EDTA | collected 2018-12-20 | reverse complement strand
TGCGGCGCACGGCGTCTTCCAGCAGCTGCAGCTGCAGGTTCAGGAAGTTCAGGCCCTGCGCCAGGCTGTCGTGCAGGCCCTGGGCAACCAGGCTGCGCTCCTGGACGATGGCCAGTTCCCGCGCCTTGGCGTCCAGGCGGCGGTTTTCCAGCGCCGCGCCCATCAGTTGGCCGAAGGATTCCAGCAGCCGTCTCGCCGACGGCGACAGCGCCGGATAGCGGCGGAAATGCAGGGAAAACGTGCCCATGACCTCTTCGCGCGCAACGATGCGGAAGACCGCCACGCTGGCGAAGCCGTCGCGATAGCACTTGGGTTCCTGCACCACGGTGGAGCGGCTGACGTCGCGGATGACGAACATGCTGCCGTTCAGGGTGGCCTGGCCGCAATAGCAGTCGTCCACCCGCATGCAGTGCTCGGCTTCGGTCAGGTCCTTGGAAAGCCCGACGGACGCCACCAGGCTGACGCGCTGGTGTTCGGAATCCAGCGTGCGGATGCTCGCGCCGTCGGCCTCGAACTGCCGCGCCACGCGCTGCAGGAAGCCGTCGCACATGGCCTCGATGTCGTTGGGCTGGTTCAGGAAGGCCGCCATGTCGTACAGGGCGGAAATTTCCAGGTTCTGCGCCGCCAGCTGGCGGGTCTTTTCTTCCACCCTTTCCTCGAGGCCGCTGTACAGGCTTTCCAGCTCGTCCGCCATCCGATTGTAGCCGGTGGCCAGCACGCCGAATTCGTCGCGGCTTTCGACGGGCAGCCGCATGCTGAACTCGTGCGCCGCCATGCTTTGCAGGCCGTCGCGCAGCCGCAGCACCGGGGCGATGATCCATAAATACAGCAGGTAGATCATGGCCAGGGTGCCCATGACGGCCAGCATGGCCAGCCCGCCCTGCGCCACCCGCAGCGCCGCCGTCTTGCCCGCGTTGTCGCGCTCGATCATGCCCACCAGCGTGTCGGCCCGGCCGGCGAGCTCGGGCAGGCTTTCCAGATAGGCGCCGGCCCCGCCGCTGACCAGGGCCTGTTCGGCGCGCGGCCGCGCCACCTCGCGCCAATAGCGCGTGACGTCTTCCAGCTGCTCCCGGATCTGGGGGTCGCCGGGCAGCAGCAGGGGCCGCTGTTCGCTGCCCTTGGCGAGCAGGGCCAGGGTCTCGTCCATGATGCGGAACTGTTCACGGACCCGTTCGTCGCGCTGGTCCTGGGGCCACATCAGTTCCACCGCGATGCGGTGCGCGCGCATGCGCAGGCTGCCCGTGTCGTTGATGGCGGCGCCGGCCCCTTCCAGGCGCCAGGACAGCCAGAGCGTGGTGCCGATCATGCCCAGCACCACCACCAGGGCGACCAGCGAGCTCGCCACGATGCGCGTGGACAGCCGGTGGCGCGGCCTGGGCAGGCTGTCGGGCGTCAGGTGCTCGGCCCAGTTCATGGAATATTCGGTACTCATGGGGAACTCCGCGCGGCACGGAAAACGCGCCGCTTTCACAATATTGCCCCATTTTCCTCCATTCGGCGAACGGCTTCCGCGAATTTCACCGTTCTTCCCCGGCCAGCTGCTCCAGGCCCAGGTGGCGGCAGACGAAATCGGCCACCCGCTCGGGCTCGTTCAACGGCAGGCAGGGCAGCGTGACCTCCAGGCGCGCGTCGGTCGCCACGGCGATGAAGTCGCCCGGATACTGCGCATGCAGCGGCGGCCGCCCCAGCGCCGGGCGGTAGACCTCAATCCGCGCGATGGGCTCGCGCTTGTAGCCTTCCACCAGGGTCAGGTCGGCCGGCGCCAGCCGGGCGACCTGCTCGCGCAGGTCCGGCTGCGGCCGGCCGCGCAGTTCGTGCATGATGGCGTAGCGGTAGGGCGAGGCGATCACGACCTCTTGGGCGCCGGCGGCGCGGAAGCGGGCGCTGTCCTTGCCGGCCGGCTCCAGCGGGACGTCATGATGGCTGTGCTTGATGACGTTCACCCGCAGCCCCCGCTCTGCCAGCAAGGGCAGAAGGGCCTCGATCAGGGCCGTCTTGCCGCTGCCGGAATGGCCGGCGAATCCCAGTATTCTTGTCATGTCAGGTGGTGCAGAAAATCGGCAGGAAGGCGTCGGCGCGGGGCGAATAGGCCAGCAGGTTGCCCGACGCCAGGTCGAAATACCAGCCGTGCAGGCTCAGCGACCCTTCTTCCATTCTTCTTCGCACGCCGTCCATGCGCTGCAGGTTCTGCAGGGAAATCAGGATGGAGGCCTGCTCGCAGGCGCGGTGGTGCTCTTCTTCGGAGGCGTCCGGAAGCTGGCGCAGCACGCATTCGCGGGCCGATTCGGCGACGCCCATCCAGTCGCGCACGAAATCCACGGGCTTGTCGCTCGCCGCCCGGCCCTGCATCAGGGCGCGGATGCCGCCGCATTGCGAATGCCCGAGCACGATGATGCGCTCGACCTGCAGGTCCTCGACCGCGAACTGGATGGCCGCCAGCACGCCTTGCGGTCCGTTGTCGCGGTCGGGCGGCGGCACCAGGTTGGCCATGTTGCGTATGGTGAAGATGTCGCCCGGGTCGCAGCCGAGCAGCATGGCCGGATCCACCCGTGAATCGCAGCAGCCGATCAGCAGGGTGCTGGGGCGCTGGCCCTGGCACAGCCCGCGGTACAGCTCCGGGTGCTTCTCGAAGTAGTGCTGCTGGAAGCGTGCGAAACCGTCGATGAAGTTCTCGATTTTCTTCAAGGAATCAGCCCCCGGTCTGGGACATGAAGCGGACGATGCGCCGCGGAGCGGTGTCGAATTCGTGGCGTTCGGGCTTGGCCGCGATGCCGGCCAGAATGTGGCCGATCAGTTCGTCGTCGTCGGCGCCCTGGCGCATCAAGCGGCCCAGGGGCACCTGGTTTTCCTGGCCCAGGCACAGATACAGCGTGCCGTCCACGCTGAGGCGCACGCGGTTGCAGGTCGCGCAGAAATGGCGCGACATGGGCGTGATCACGCCCAGCGCGTGCAGGTCGTCGCCCGCCGTCCAGTAGCGCGCGGGACCGCTGTCGCTGGTGTCGAGCGCGGGCACCAGCCCGAAGCGCTCGGCCAGGCGCGCGCCCATGAGGGTCAGGTTGGCGGGCTGGAACTGCTGCCCGCTGCTGCCCATGGGCATGGTTTCGATCAGGCGCAGGATGAAGCCGCTGGCCAGCGTATAGCCCAGCAGCCGGGCCAGCTCCGCCTCCGGGGTCTGGGCGTGCACCACGCAATTGAGCTTGATGGGCGCGAACCCCGCGCGCCGCGCCGCGGCCAGGCCCGCGAGCACGTCCTGCAGGCAATCGCGGCCGGTGATTTCCCGGACCCGCGCGGCATCCAGCGAGTCGAGGCTGACGTTCAAGCGCCCCACCCCCGCCGCCTTCAGCGCGGCGGCATGGCGCGCCAGCGTGGTGCCGTTGGTGGACAACGACAAATCGCGCACCTGCGGCATGGCGCTGATGCGCGCCGCCAGTTCCGCCACGCCGCGGCGCATCAAGGGTTCGCCGCCGGTCAGGCGCACCTTGCCGACGCCCAGGCCGGCGAACAGGCCGATCAGGCGCGCCATTTCGTCGTGGGTCAGCCAGTTCGACGGTTCCTCGAAGCCCTTGAAATCCTTGGGCATGCAGTATTGGCAGCGCAGGTCGCAGCGGTCGGTGACCGAAACGCGCAAGTAATCGATGCGGCGGCCGAAGCGATCGACCAGCCGCGGGGGGCGTTCCGTATTCATAGGCCTTGCGCCACGCCCATCAGGCGATCGGCCTCGGCATCGTCGCCCAGGTCCACGCCGTCGATCTGCGCCCGCGCCACCAGCACCTTGGCATATTGCCGCCAGGCGTGGTCGCGCGCCATGGCGCCCAGCACCTGGGCGATGTCGCCGGCCACCGCCTCGTAGGGCTGCAGGCGCCCCGGCTCGCTGCGCGCCACGCGCACGATGTGCAGGCCGTGGCGACTGTGCACCAGCTTGGGGTGGACCGTGCCGGCGGGAACGGAAAAAACCACGCGCTCGAACTCGGGCACGGTCTCGCCCCGGCTCAGCTGGCCCAGGCTGCCGCCCACGGCCGCCGACGGGCAGTTGGAATAGGCGCGCGCGAATTCGGCGAAGCGCTCGGGCTCTTGCAGGGCCCGCGCCAATACGTCTTCGGCCTGCAGGCGCAGGGCCTCTAGGTTGACGCTCGGGGTGACCTGGAACAGGATGTGGTCGGCCTCGACGCAGGCGCCCACCGTGAAGCGCACCGGGTTGGCGTCGTAGAAGCGGCGGCAGGCGGCGTCATCGGGTTCGGGGCTGCCGGCGTGTTCCTGCAACAGCCGCGATATGGCCAGCTCTTCGTCGCTGACGTCCATCCCCAGGCGCTGCGCCTCGTCCAGCAGCACGCGCCGCAGGATGCGAGTCACCACCGCCCGGTGCAGCGGCTGGTCGCCGTCCTGGTGCATGGGAAGCTCTTGCTCGATCTCGTCGTCGCACAGTTCCACGCCGTTGACGGTGATGGGCATGTCGTTCTCCTGAAAAAAGTGGCGGGGACGCCGCTCAGCGCGGACGGACCAGCTGCCATGCGCGGCCCAGGTAAGTCACGGACGCGAAGCCGCTCCAGACGTGCACCAGGCGGGTGAAGGGGAAGATCACGAACAGCGTCATGCCCATGAACAGGTGCGCCTTGAACAGCCAGGGCGCATCGGCCACGAACTGCGCCGCATCGCCCCGGAAGGTGACCACGTGCTGAGCCCAGTGCATCAGCGCGACCATCAGCTCGCCGTCGGAGTGGCCGGCGGACTCCCAGATAGTGGACAGGCCCAGGAGCAGTGTGATCAGCAGCCAGGCCAGCAGCAGCTTGTCGCCCTTGCGGGTGACGGCGGCGATGCGGGGATCGGTCAGCCGGCGGTGCAGCAACAGCAGCAGGCCCAGCAGACAGATCGCGCCCATGATGCCGCCGGCGACCATGGCCACCAGTTGCTTGAGGCTGTGCGACACGCCCAGCGCGTCCCACACCACCGTGGGCGTGAGCAGGCCGACGAAATGGCCGAAGAAGAGGCCCAGTATGCCCACGTGGAACAGGATGTTGCCCAGGCGCAGCCGGCCCGCATACAGCAGCTGCGAGCTGTCCGACTTCCAGGTGTATTGCTCGCGCTCGAAGCGCAGCAGGCTGCCGCCCAGGAATATGGTCAGGGCGATGTAGGGATAAATGCCAAACAGGAATTGATTGATGCCGCTCATGATGGTGTCTCCAAAGCTCAGCGTGACGCGCCGCGGGGGTGGAACCGCAGCGGCTGGAAATCGGCGTGACGGGGGCGCAGCAGCGGCTCGACGCCGTCCGCGCCGGGGCCGAAGGTTTCCATGGCCTCGTCCATGTCGCGCACGGGGGGCGCCTGGCGCTCGACCGGCGTGACGGTGCTCAGCCCGCGCAGCACGGTGAACACCGCGGCGTAGGGGCTGCCGTTGCGCGCCAGCCGCCCGCCTATGGCCGCCAGCACGTGGATGGCGTCGTCCAGCAGCGTCTGCGCTTCCGCCGCGTCCAGCACGCTGAGGAATTCGAGGAACAGCGGAACGTGGTCGGGCAGCTCGGACGCGGCGGGCTCGAAGCCCCGCGCCCGGTAGGTCTGCAGCAGGTCCACCATGGCCTGGCCCCGGTCGCGGCTTTCACCGTGCACGTGCTCGAACAAATGCAGCGAGTGCGAGGGATTGCGGTCGAAGGTGGCGACGTAGTTTTCCTGCAGCTCGATCAGCGTGTGCTCGCCCAGGAAGGCCAGCAGCGCCCGGAGCTCCCGCTTTTCAGCGGGGAAGGAATCCAGCGCGCCGTCGATCTCGGGCAGCGCCTGCAGCAAGTCGTCCTGCGGGTAACTCAGCAGAGCGGACAGAATGCGATGGATCATCATGCCACGCCCTCCTCGCTGCGCGGGCGCACCGTGGGCCGCTTGCGCGACAGCGGCATCTCCTCGAAGATGGCGCTGCCCCGCGGCTTGCTGCCGAACAGCGAGCCCTCGGAGGCGCCGCCGGAACAGCCGTTGCCGAAGGTGAAGCCGCAGCTGCCTTTCTCGTTGAAGGCGTCCTCGACCTGTTCCTTGTGGCTGGTGGGAATGACGAAGCGGTCTTCGTAGTCGGCGATGGCCATGATGCGATACATGTCCTGCACCGTGGCCTCATCCAGCCCCACGTCCTTCAGCAGCGCCAGGTCGCGCTGGCCGTGCACCGTTTCGTGGCGCTTGTAGGCCCGCATGGCCAGCAGGCGTTCCAGCGCGTGCAGAATCGGCGCTTCCTTGCCGGCGGTCAGCAGATTCGCCAGGTAGCGCACCGGAATGCGCAGGCTGGCCACGTCGGGGATCATGGCGCTTTCGCCCACCGTCCGGTGCGGCATGCGGCCGGTTTCCGCCGCCGACTGGATGGGCGACAGCGGCGGAATGTACCAGACCATGGGCAGGGTGCGGTATTCCGGATGCAGCGGGAAGGCGACCTTCCATTCGCAGGCCATCTTGTAGACCGGCGATTGGCGCGCCGACTCCAGCCAGCCTTCGGGAATGCCCTGGCGGCGCGCTTCGGCGATCACGGCTGGATCGTTCGGATCGAGGAACAGGTCGAGCTGGGACTGATAGAGGTCCTGTTCGTCGGCGACCGAGGCGGCTTCCGCGATCCTGTCGGCGTCGTACAGCAGCACGCCCAGGTAGCGGATGCGGCCCACACAGGTTTCCGAGCACACCGTCGGCTGCCCGCTTTCGATGCGCGGGTAGCAGAAGGTGCACTTCTCGGCCTTGCCGCTGCTCCAGTTGTAGTAGATCTTCTTGTAGGGACAGCCCGAGATGCACATGCGCCAGCCGCGGCACTTGTCCTGGTCCACCAGCACGATGCCGTCGTCCTCGCGCTTGTAGATCGAGCCCGAGGGGCAGCTGGCCACGCAGGCCGGGTTCAGGCAGTGCTCACACAGGCGGGGCAGATACATCATGAAGGTGTTTTCGAAGGTGGAGTACATTTCCTTCTGCACGCCTTCGAAGAGCGCGTCGCGGCTGCGCGCGCTGAATTCCCCGCCCAGGTCGTCCTCCCAGTTGGGACCCCATTCGATCTTTTCCATCTTCTTGCCGGTCAGCACGGACACCGGCCGTGCCGTCGGCGGCGTTTGCGACAGCGGCGCCAGGCGCAGGTGCTCGTAGTCGTAGGTGAACGGCTCGTAGTAGTCGTCGATCTGCGGCAGGTTGGGATTGGCGAACAGGTTGGCCAGGATGCGCAGCTTGCCGCCCTGGCGCGGCACCAGCTTGCCGGATCCGTCGCGGACCCAGCCGCCCTTCCATTTCTTCTGGTTCTCCCATTCCTTGGGATACCCGACGCCTGGCTTCGTTTCCACGTTGTTGAACCATGCATACTCAACGCCATCACGGCTGGTCCAGACGTTTTTGCAGGTGACGGAACAGGTGTGACAGCCGATGCACTTGTCCAGATTCAGCACCATGCCGATTTGCGCGCGAATTTTCATTGCAGAACCTTCTTATTTGGAGTGTGCTTCTTCGACCAACGGACCTTCCAGCCAGTCGACCTTGCTCATCTTGCGGACCACCACGAACTCGTCGCGATTGCTGCCGACGGTGCCGTAGTAGTTGAAGCCCCAGGCAAGCTGGGCGTAGCCGCCGATCATGTGGGTGGGCTTGAGCACCGCGCGGGTCACGGAATTGTGAATGCCGCCGCGCTGGCCGCTGAGCTGCGCCCCCGGTACGTTCACGATCTTTTCCTGTGCGTGGTACATCAGGCACATGCCCACCGGCACGCGCTGGCTGACCACGACGCGCGCCGTGAGCGTGCCGTTGACGTTGAACACTTCGACCCAGTCGTTGTCCACCAGCCCGGCCTGCGCCGCCTCGATCTCGGAGACCCAGATGTGCGGACCGCCGCGGCTGAGCGTGAGCATGCGCAGGTTGTCCGAATAGGTACTGTGGATACCCCACTTCTGGTGCGGCGTGATCCAGTTCAGCACCAGCTCGTGCTCGCCGTTGGAATGCTTGCCCAGCATGGGCTTGACGGTCTTGGTGTCGATCGCCGGCTTGTAGACGCAGAAGCCTTCGCCGAAGTCCAGCATCCAGCGGTGATCCTGGTAGAACTGCTGGCGGCCGGTCAGGGTGCGCCATGGGATCAGCTCGTGCACGTTGGTGTAGCCGGCGTTGTAGCTGACCTCTTCGCTTTCGAGGCCCGACCAGGTGGGCGCCGAAATGATCTTGCGCGGCTGCGCCTGGACGTCGCGGAAGCGGATCTTGTCGTGCTCGCGGCCCACCGCCAGGTGGGTGTGGTCGCGCCCCGTGACGCGGCCGAGCGCGTCCCAGGCCTTGACCGACACGTGGCCGTTGGTTTCGGGCGCGAAGGTCAGGATCATTTCGGCCGCGTCGATGGCGGTATCCAGGCGTGGCCGGCCCTGGCTGACGCCGGGCTCGCTCACCACTTCGTTCAGCTGGCCCAGCTCCTTCACTTCATGCTCGGTGTTCCAGTTGATGCCCTTGCCGCCATTGCCGAGCTTGTCCAGCAGCGGACCGACCGAGGTGAACTTGCGGTAGATGTCGTTGTAGTTGCGCTCGACCACCGTCATGTTGGGCGCGGTCTTGCCGGGCACCAGGTCGCATTCGCCGTACTTCCAGTCGCGCGGCTCGAACGCCTGGCCCAGTTCTCCCGGGGTGTCGTGCAGCAGCGGAGTGAGCACGATGTCCTTGCGGGTGCCCAGGAAGGGGCCGCCGATCTCGCTGAAGCGCTTGGCGATCAGCTTGTAGATTTCCCAGTCGGTCTTGCTTTCCCACAGCGGCTGCACGGCTTCGGACAGCGGGTGGATGAAGGGGTGCATGTCCGAGGTGTTCAGGTCGTCCTTCTCGTACCAGGTGGCCGTGGGCAGCACGATGTCGCCGTACAGGCAGGTGGTGCTCATGCGGAAATCCAGCACGGTCAGGAGGTCCAGCTTGCCCTCGGCGGCCTGCGCGCGGTATTCGACCTCGCCCGGCTTGATGGCGTCGGCCTCGTCGCCGAAGACCGCGTTCTGCGTGCCCAGCAGGTACTTCAGGAAGTACTCGTGGCCCTTGCCGCTGGAACCCAGGATGTTGGAGCGCCACACGAACATGTTGCGCGGGAAGTTGGCCGGGTCGTCCGGGTCTTCGCAGCTCATGCGCAGGGCGCCGCTGCTGAGCTGTTCGGCCGCGTAGGCGACGGGGTCCTGCCCCTTGGCCTCGGCTTCCGCCACCACGTTCAGCGGGTTGGTGCGCAATTGCGGGGCGGACGGCAACCAGCCCATGCGCTCGGCCTTGGCATTGAGGTCTATCATGCTCATGCCCTCGTAGCGCGCGGGGTCGGCGGTCGGGCCGAGGACCTCGTTGACGTGCAGCTTCTCGTGGCGCCACTGGCTGGTGTGCGCGTAGAAGAAGGACGTGCCGTTCATCTGGCGCGGCGGGCGCGACCAGTCGAGCGCGAAGGCCAGCGGCGCCCAGCCGAACTGCGGGCGCAGTTTTTCCTGGCCCACGTAGTGGGCCCAGCCGCCGCCGCTCTTGCCGACGCAGCCGCACATCATCAGCATGTTGATGATGCCGCGGTAGGTCATGTCCATGTGGTACCAGTGGTTCAGCGCCGCGCCGACGATCACCATGGACTTGCCCTCGGTGTCGTGCGCGTTCTGCGCGAATTCCCGCGCGACCTGGATCACCAGGTGGGGCGGCACGCCGGTATGTTTTTCCTGCCAGGCGGGAGTGTAGGGGACGTCCTGGGCATAGTCGCTTGCCACGTTGCCGCCGCCCAGGCCGCGGTCGATGCCGTAGTTGGCCCTTTGCAGGTCGTACACGGTGGCGACCAGCACCTCGCGGCCGTCGGCCAGGCGCATGCGCATGACCGGCACGTTGCGCACCTGCAGGTCGTCGCCCTCGCCGCCGAAATATGCGAAGCCCACCGGGCAGACCACGCCGTCGCGGTCTTTCAGGGTAAGGACGGGGTCGATCTCGCGGCCGCTGCCGCCGTCGCGCGATTCGAGGTTCCAGCGGCCCACCTTGGCGCCGCCGTCGACCTTGCCTTCGCCCCAGCGGAAGCCTATGGTGCCGTTGGGCACCACGACTTCATTGGTGGCGCCGTCGATCAGCAGGGTCTTCCATTCCGGGTTGTTCCGTTCCCCCAGCGCGCCGTCCAGGTGCGAGGCGCGCAGGAACTGGCCCGGCACGTGGCAGCCGTCGCGTTCTTCCAGCATGACCAGCATGGGCATGTCGGTATAGCGCTTGACGTAGTCGGTGAAATAGGCCGAAGGGTTCTCCAGGTGGAATTCCTTCAGGATCACGTGGCCCATGGCCATGGCCAGCGCGGCGTCGGTTCCCTGCTTGGGCGCCAGCCAGATGTCGCCGAACTTGACCATTTCGCCGTAGTCGCTGGACACGGCCACGGTCTTGGTGCCCTTGTAGCGCACCTCGGTGTAGAAGTGGGCGTCCGGCGTGCGAGTCTGCGGCACGTTGGAGCCCCAGACCATCAGGTAGGTGGAGTTGTACCAGTCGGCCGATTCGGGAACGTCGGTCTGCTCGCCCCAGATCTGCGGGCTGGCCGGAGGAAGGTCGCAATACCAGTCATAGAAGCTCAGACAGGCCCCGCCCAGCAGGCTCAGGTAGCGCGCGCCGGCGGCATAGCTGACCATGGACATGGCGGGAATCGGCGAGAAGCCGATCACCCGGTCGGGCCCGTAGCGGTCGATGGTGTAGGCGTTGGCCGCGGCGATGATCTCGGTGGCGGTATCCCAGTCGGCGCGCACGAAGCCGCCCAGCCCGCGCACGGACTTGTAGCGCTTGGCCTTTTCGGGGTTCTGGCTGATCGATTCCCACGCGGCGATCGGGTCCATGGTCTTGCGGGCCTCGCGCCACATTTCCATCAGGCGGCCGCGGATCATGGGGTATTTGATGCGCTGGGCCGAATACACGTACCAGCTGTACGAAGCGCCCCGCGGACAGCCCCGCGGTTCGTGGTTGGGCAGGTCGGGACGGGTGCGGGGGTAGTCGGTCTGCTGGGTTTCCCAGGTGATCAGGCCGTTCTTGACGTAGATCTTCCAGGAGCACGAACCCGTACAGTTGACCCCGTGCGTGGAGCGCACGATCTTGTCGTGCTGCCAGCGGGAGCGGTAGGCGTCTTCCCACCGGCGGTCTTCGACGACGGTCTGCCCATGTCCGTTCGAGAAGGTGTCCCGCACTTTGGACATGAATTTCAGCCTGTCCAGAAAATGACTCATTCTTTTCTCCGTGAGGGCGCCAGATCGCCCGTGTAATTCATGGCTGGAGTATCGTGGATACTGTAGAGGGCATGGCCTTTTCGCGCCATTGCCCGGTGGCACAGGCGGAACCGGCCGGAGTGACTAGTCATCCGGCCGGCGCCGGCCTCAGCAAGGGACCGGGGCGTTGCGGCGCGCGTAATACCACCAGGTCACCAGCACGCAGGAAATGTAGAACCCGATGAAGAAATACAGGGCGGCGTGCACGTCGCCCGTCAGTTCCAGCGAAGTGCCGAAGCTGCGGGGAATGAAGAAACCGCCATAGGCCCCGATGGCGCCGGAAAAGCCCAGCACCGCGGCCGATTCCATGGACGCATTGCTCACCGCCTGCTTCTGGGCGGCCTCGCCGCGGCCCTTGGCGGCCTCGGTGTGCTCGTGCAGGAAGATCACCGGAATCATGCGGAAGGTGGAGCCGTTGCCCACGCCGGACAGCGCGAACAGCACGATGAAGCTCAGCAGGAAGCCCATGAAATTGCCGGACTGGCCGGACCCGGGCAGGAACTGCATGACCGCCAGGACGGTGATGGCCATGCCCACGAAGACCCAGAGCGTGACCCGGGCGCCGCCCAGCTTGTCGGACACCCAGCCGCCCGCCGGCCGCGTCAGCGAACCGACCAGCGGCCCGAGGAAGGCGTAGGTCATGGGGTCGATGTCGGGGAACAGCGTCATGGTCAGCATGGCGAAGCCCGCCGAGAAGCCGATGAAGGAACCGAAGGTGCCCACGTACAGCCAGCACATCAGCCAGTTGTGCTTGCGCTTGAAGATCACCGCCTGCTCGGCGAAGGACGCCTTGGCGTCGGCCAGGTCGTTCATGCCGAACCATGCCGCCAGCGTCGTCAGGATGATGGGAATGACCCAGATGAAGCCCGCGTTCTGCAGCCAGATGGGTTGTGCGTCGGCGACGCCCTCGGCCATGTAGGGTCCGCCGCCCAGCGCGCCGAAAATGCCCACGCCGATGATCATGGGCACCACGAACTGCACCAGCGACACGCCCAGGTTGCCGATGCCGGCGTTCAGGCCGGTGGCCAGCCCCTTCTTCACCTTGGGGAAGAAAAAGCTGATGTTCGACATGCTGGAGCTGAAATTGCCGCCCCCCAGCCCGCACAGCAGGGCCAGCGCCAGCAGCACCGGATAGCTGGTGCTGGGATCGCGCAGGGCGAAACCCATACCCACCGCCGGGATCAGCAGCGAGGCGGTCGAGATCGCCGTCCAGCGCCGCCCGCCGAAGACCGGCACGAGGAAGGAATAGAAGACCCGCAGCGTGGCGCCCGAGAGCGCCGGCAGCGCCGTCAGCCAGAACATCTGGTTCTTCGAGAGATCGAAGCCGGCTTTCCCGAGATTGACGACGACCACGCTCCAGAGCATCCAGACGCTGAATGCCAGCATCAGGGCGGGAATGGAGATCGCGAGGTTGCGGTAGGCCACCCGCTGGCCGGTGTTTTGCCAGAATTCCGGATTTTCCGGCTCCCAGCGTAAGAGTAGGGCTGAAGATGACATGGCTTTGACCGATTAAGTGAGTGGGGTTGGTAGGGACGTCAGGCGGTGGCCGCTTTGGCGGCGGGTGGGGTGGAAGTGGCGCCGTTGCGCCGGAAGCTGTAGTGCATGGAGATCAGGGACACGCACACGGTGCCGTAGAGCAGCATGAAAGCGCTGGAGCGGATGCCGGTGAAGTCCAGCAGCGCGCCGAACATGATGGGCAGGACGAAGCCGCCCAGGCCGCCGGCCAGGCCGACGATGCCGGACACCGCGCCGATGTTCTGCGGGAACTCGTCGGAGATGAACTTGAACACCGACGCCTTGCCTATGGCCGTGGCGATGCCCACGATGAACAGCAGCGCGGTGAACATCCAGGGATTCAGGCCTATGGTGAAGTCCAGCGGGCCGTCCACGCCCATCACGGTGAATTTGGTCTGCGGATAGCTGAGGATGAAGAACGCCACCCAGCACACCCACATGACCCACCAGGTGGTGTGATAGGCGCCGTAGCGGTCGGACACCCAGCCGCCCAATGCGCGCAGCACGCCGCCGGGCAGAGAGAAACAGGCCGCCAGCAAAGCCGCCAGCTCGATGCTGAAGCCGTATTCGCCGATGTAGTACTTGGTCATCCACAGCGCCAGCGCCACGTAGCCGCCGAACACCACGGAGTAGTACTGGCAATAGCGCAGGACGCGCGGGTCCTTGAGCATGGCCAGCTGCTGCGACAGGGGCACGCTGCCCTTGACGGCATGCGCGGGGTTGGAGGCGGAAAAGACCCAGAACACGATCGCCGTCACCAGCAGCGCCACCGCGTACACCTGGGGAACGATGGCCCATGCGCCGCCCGCCGCCGCGATCAATGCCGGCGCGACGAACTTGGTGATGGCCGAGCCGGAATTCCCGGCGCCGAACACGCCCATGGCCAGGCCCTGGCGCTCACGGGGGAACCAGCGCGCCACATAGGGCGTGCCCACGGAAAACGAACCACCCGCCAGGCCCACGAACAGCCCCAGCACGAGGAATTGCCAGTATTCGGTGGCATAGGCCAGCAGCCACACCGGTATCACCGCCGAGATCATCAGCAGGAAGAAGACGATGCGGCCGCCGTAGCGGTCCGTCCAGATGCCCAGGGGCACCCGCACCAGCGACCCCGACAGCACGGGCATGGCCGCCAGCAGACCGAATTCGGTCTCCGACAGCCCAAGCTCCGTCTTGATCGGGATGCCCAGAACGGCAAAAATCATCCACACCGCAAAGCAGATGGTGAATGCAAACGTACTCGACACCAGCACGCGCGTGGCGGTACTGGACTGGGATTGACTGGCCATATTGGCGCTCCGCATACAAGTTGCTCGATGATTGCTAGCGTACGCATGCGAAGGCGCGCTGCCTATTCACCGTCGGAACAGGCGGACCATGTCGAAGTGACTAGTCAGCTTCGAACAAGCGCGTTGCGGTGTGCGGAGGAACTATGCCATAATGCACCCCTGTCCAAATGTCAATTGGTTGATTTCATTGGCATCGCATGGAAGTGATTGTCTTTCCCACCGCTTCCGCCACCTACCTGGGCCGTCGTCCCACCGCGCACCCATGGCGGAATTGGTAGACGCAAGAGACTTAAAATCTCTCGATCCTTGATCGTGCCGGTTCGATTCCGGCTGGGTGCACCAGCAAAATCAAGCGCCTGGACGGAACCGGGCCTGCCGGAAATTGCCTGGGCCTGTTCTCTCTACCGTGTCTTTTCCCAGGTCAAGCATGAGCTCGTCATGCAGCACAGCGCGGCAAACACCAGCGCCGCGCCGCCCGCATGAGAACATTCCCATTGCATGCGCAATGCCTCATGGGCAAAGGCCATCTTCTGTTCTTCTACAGCCGCCTCGGCTACCTGGCCAAACGGCACGCCGAACTGATACGGGAAATGAAGCGCCGCGGCTACAAGCCCTCGTTCACCGGCATCGACCGCAGCCAGTTTCCAGGCATACCCGACAGCTGCTGGAACGACTGGCCCCCCCACCGAGGAAGCCTTGCGGCTCAACCGGCAGCGCATCCAGGAAAGAACCGCAAAGACCGCCCTCGCCTCATAAAGGCGTCATCGCCTGGGCGCCGCCAGGCCGCCACCGCCGGCCCGCAGCCCCAGGCGCCGGCAAACCGCAGCCGTCCCGGGCCGCAGCGCCCATAACAAAGGGCATTGCCCGCCAAGGCAATGCCCTCTTTCACTGCGACCCGTTTGCTACAACGGCGCGATGATCACTCGTCGCCCGAGGCGATCGGCCCCTGAGGACCGCCCTGCGCCTCGATGCCGCCTATGCTCTTCATCGACAGACGCAGACGGCCCTTGTCATCGGCCTCGATGACCTTGATGCGCACCATCTGGCCGACCTTCAGCACGTCATTGATGTTGGCGATGCGATAGTTCGCGATCTCGGAAATGTGCAGCAGGCCGTCGCGGCCCGGCAGCACCTGCACGATGGCACCGAAGTCCAGCAGGCGCAGGACCGGGCCTTCGTACTCCTGGCCCACTTCGACGTCGGCCGTGAGCTCCTTGATGCGGCGCTCGGCTTCGCGCGCCTTGTCCAGGTCGGCGCTGGAGATCGTGATGGTGCCGTCGTCGTTGATGTCGATCTGGGTGCCGGTTTCTTCCGTCAGGGCGCGGATGGTCGCGCCGCCCTTGCCGATGACGTCGCGGATCTTCTCGGGGTTGATCTTGATGCTGAGCATGCGCGGCGCGAATTCGGAAAGCTCGTTGCGCGAGCCTTCGATCGCTTCTTTCATCTTGCCCAGGATGTGCAGGCGTCCTTCCTTGGCCTGCGCCAGGGCGACCTGCATGATCTCCTTGGTGATGCCCTGGATCTTGATGTCCATTTGCAGGGCGGTGATGCCCTGGACGGTTCCGGCGACCTTGAAGTCCATGTCGCCCAGGTGGTCTTCATCGCCCAGGATGTCGGTCAGCACCGCGAACTTGCCGCCGTCCTTGATCAGGCCCATGGCCACGCCCGCCACGTGATCCTTGATCGGCACGCCGGCGTCCATCATGGCCAGCGAGCCGCCGCAAACGGACGCCATGGAGGAAGAGCCGTTGGATTCGGTGATTTCGGACACCACGCGTATGGTGTATTGGAAATCCTCGGGCGCCGGCAGCAGCGATGCCAGCGCACGCTTCGCCAGGCGGCCATGGCCGATTTCGCGGCGCTTGGGCACGCCGAAGCGGCCTGTTTCGCCGGTTGCGAAGGGTGGCATGTTGTAGTGCAGCATGAAGCGGTCGCGGTGCTCGCCCATGATGGAATCGATGATTTGCTCGTCCTGCTTGGTGCCCAGCGTGGCCACCACCAGCGCCTGGGTTTCGCCGCGGGTGAACAAGGCCGAACCGTGCGCGCGGGGCAGCACGCCCAGCCGCACGCTGATGGGGCGCACCGTGCGGGTGTCCCGGCCGTCGATGCGCGGTTCGCCGTTCAGGATCTGGCCGCGCACGATGCGGGATTCGAGGTCGAACATGATGTTGTCGACCTCGACGCCGTCGGGCGCTTCTTCGCCCTTGGCGGCGGCATGTTCGGCCAGCTTGGCCTTGACGTTGGCATAGGCTTCGCGCAGCTTGGCCGTGCGGTCCTGCTTCTGCCGTATCTGGTAGGCAGCTTGCAGCTCTTCCTGCGCGGCCGACACGACCGCCGTAACCAGCGCTTCGTTCTTGGGCGCGGGCTGCCAGTCCCATTCGGGCTTGCCGGCCTCGGCGACCAGGTCGTGTATGGCGTTGATGACGGCCTGCATCTGCTCATGGCCGAACACCACGCCGCCCAGCATGATGTCTTCGGAAAGCTCCTTGGCTTCGGATTCGACCATCAGCACGGCGGCTTCGGTGCCGGCGACCACCAGGTCCATGGCCGACTGCTTCAATTGCGTGCTGGTCGGGTTCAATACGTATTGACCGTCGACATAGCCGACGCGCGCGGCGCCGATGGGCCCATCGAAGGGAATGCCGGAAATCGCCAGCGCCGCCGACGCGCCGATCATCGCGGCCATGTCGGGATCGATTTCGGGATTGACCGAAACCGTGTGGATGATGACCTGGACCTCGTTGTAGAAGCCTTCGGGGAACAGCGGCCGCAAGGGGCGGTCGATGAGGCGCGAGGTAAGGGTTTCTTTTTCGGACGGCTTGCCTTCGCGCTTGAAAAAGCCGCCGGGAATGCGGCCGGCCGCATAGGTTTTTTCGACATAGTCGACGGTCAGGGGGAAGAAGTCCTGGCCGGGCTTGGCATTCTTGGCCGCCACCACCGTGGCGAGCACGACAGTATCTTCAATCGAAACCAGTACGGCGCCGGAGGCCTGGCGAGCAATCTCGCCAGTTTCCAGAACCACCGTGTGCTCGCCGTACTGAAACGATTTGCTCACTTTATTAAACATTAGGGATTATCCTTACAATAAAAAAACCGTGCACACCGCGAAATACATCGCGGCGTCCACGGTTGCACATCGTGGGGAGCCAGCCCCGGTGATCACTTACGCAGACCGAGCTTTTCGATCAGTGCGCGATACGAATCAGGGTTGCGGCCTTTCAGGTAGTCCAGCAATTTCCGGCGACGGCTGACCATGCGCAGCAGGCCACGACGCGAGTGGTGGTCTTTGATGTGCGCCTTGAAGTGGTCGGTCAGTTCATTGATGCGCGCGGTAAGCAGCGCGACCTGCACTTCGGGCGAACCCGTATCACCTTGCGCACGTTGAAATTGTGCAACGATTTCAGATTTCTTGATGTCGGCAACAGACATTATTCAGCCTCTTTGACTAGCGACAGAGCCGAGGTGCCCTGACGTGAGATGATTAAACAAACTACAATTATTCAGACTATTTCCCCCAAGGCGCGCTGGTGTCGCGGCACCGGCATCGGCTTGGGAAGCTGGCATTATACCGGAAAGCGAGATCCCATGAGCCCACATGCACCATACTCCCCGGCCGGAGCCCGGCTCCCGGGCGCGCGCGGCCTGACCCGGGTGGCGGTCGCCCTGGCGGCGGCCGGCCTGATGTCGGCCTGCGCCAATATGTCGGACACGCCGCCCGGCGCCTCCTTGCAGGACGTCGAGGCCCGCTACGGCAAGGCCGATTACTCCTGCCCCGTCGGCCAGGGCGGACAAAGGCTGATCTGGACCCAGCAGCCCTACGGCCAATATGCCTGGACGGCCGTCGCCGACGCCAGCGGGAAAATCGACCGCATCGTCCCGGCCCTGACCGACGCCCGCTTCCGCGCCCTGGACACCGGCTCCTGGACGCCCGAGCAGGTCCGCTGCGAATTCGGCCCGCCGGCGGAAGTCTCGCTGATCGGCCTGCCCGGCGCCCGCCAGGTGGTCTGGAGCTACCGCTACAAGCAGGACGGGGTGTGGAATTCGCTGATGTACGTTTATTTCGGGGCTGATGGCCGGCGGGTCACCCGCCACCACGCGGGGCCCGACCCCATGTTCGACCCGATCGAGCCCGGAACCTTCTGGTAGGCCGCCGGACCGCCAGTCAGACCGCCGGAGGAGGCGTAGGGCCCGCATCGCGCGGGGCTTCGGCTTCGCTGCGCATGCGGGTCAGCTGGCGCGCGCGCCGCCAGCGCCAAAGCATGATGAACCAGCCTGACAGGCCGTAGACCACGAACAGGCCGAAGAGGACGACGGGCGGATCGCTGGAAACGAAGACGAAAGCCGCCACCACCAGCAGGATCACCCAGAACGGAACGCTGCGGCCGAGGGCGAAGGTCTTGCCGCTGTAAAACGGCGCGCTGGTCACCATGGCGACGCCGGCATACACCGTGAACACGAATGCCAGCCAGCGTATGGTTTCGGGATCGAGCAGGAATTTGTTGTCGACCGCCAGCCACACGAAGCCCGCCACCAGGGCGGCCGCCGAGGGGCTGGGCAGGCCCTGGAAGAAACGCTTGTCGATCACGCCTATGTTGGTGTTGAAGCGGGCCAGCCTGAGGGCGGCGCCCACCACATAGATGAAGGCCGCCAGCCAGCCCCAGCGGCCCAGGTCCCGCAGGGCCCATTCGTACATGACCAGCGCGGGCGCGATGCCGAAAGAGGCCATGTCGGACAGCGAATCGTACTGCTCGCCGAAAGCCGACTGGGTATTGGTCAGGCGCGCCACCCGGCCGTCCATGCCGTCGAACACCATGGCCACGAAGATCGCGATGGCGGCCATTTCGAATTGGCCGTTCATGGCCTGCACGACGGCATAGAAGCCGGCGAACAGATTGGCGGTGGTGAACGCATTGGGAAGCAGATAGATGCTGCGACGCCGGCGGGTTTCATCCATGGAGAAGTTGGGCATAGTTCTATGGCTTGACGGTGGTGTCCGGCAGTTCAGCAAGTACCGTGCTGGTTGCCTGGACCTTGTCGCCGATGGCGACGCGCGGGCGGGCGCCAAGCGGCAGATAGACATCGACACGCGAACCGAAACGTATGAAGCCGTAACGCTGCCCAGCATACAACCGATCGCCCTGCTTTGCATAACAAAGAATGCGCTTGGCGACCAGGCCCGCCACCTGGACCGCGGTGACCACATGCCCATGCTCGGTGTCCAGGACCATGGCGTTGCGCTCGTTTTCGAGCGATGCCTTGTCCAGGGCCGCATTGACGAAGCTGCCCGGGAAATAGCTGATGTGACGCACCGTTCCGTTCACCGGGGAACGGTTCGAATGCACGTTGAATACGTTCATGAACACGCTGATCTTCAGCGCCTCGCGGTCGGCATAGGCATCGCGCACTTCCTCCACCGCGACGACGCGCCCGTCGGCGGGCGACAGGACGTTCAGTTCCCCCGCGGGCGCGACCCGCCCCGGGTCGCGGAAGAACTGCAGCACGAAGACCGACAGTATCCAGAACGGAATGGAGGCCGGCCCGGACCACAGGCTGACGAGGAGGGATATCAGCACGATGCCGGCCAGGAACGGCCACCCTTCGCGGGCGATAATGGGATGGGGATAGGGAGGTTTATTCATCTTAAGCCGAAGGATAACCGAAAAGTGCCGGCTTTATAGCACAGAGCGCCAGCCGCGCGGTCAGCCGAACACGACCAGCGGCTTGTCGGGATGCAGCGGGTGCGCCATCACGTGCACATCCACGCCGTATACCGCATCCAGATTTTCCTGCGTCAGCACTCTGGCGGGCGCATCGCAAGCAAGTATCCTGCCATTCACCAGCAGGGCGATGCGATCGCTCCAGAGCGCCGCCAGGTTGACGTCGTGGATGATCACCAGGATGCCGACGCCTTCTTCGCGCGCCAGCTGCCGCAGCGTTTCGAGCAGCGTGCGCTGATGCAGCGGATCCAGGCTGGCGGTTGGTTCATCCAGCAGCATGTAGCGGCCCCGCGGATCGGCGCGCCGCTGCGCGAGCACCTGCAGCAGCACACGGGCGAACTGGACCCGCTGCTGCTCGCCGCCCGAAAGTTCGAGATAGCGGCGCGACCCCAGATGCTCGATGCCCGCGCGCTGCAGCGCGGCGCGCACGGCTGCGTCGACCTCCGAGGCGGAAAGGCCCGGAAAGGGATAGGCGCCCATCGCGACGACCTCGCCGACGTCCAGGTCGAAGGACAGCGCCGGCTTTTGCGGCAGCACGCTGCGGGTGCGCGCCTGCCGCGCCGCGGAAAGCGCCGCCAGGGCGGAGCCGTTGAGCATCACGCCGGCATGCCCGTCGCGGGCCTCGTCGGCCTCGAGCTCGCCGGCCAGGATGGACAGGAAAGTGGACTTCCCCGCCCCGTTCGCCCCGAGCAGGCTCACCACTTCTCCGGGCCGGATGCACAGGGTGGCCCGGTCCAGCACATGGCTGCGGCGGCGCCGCAGAACGATCTCGGCCGCCGCGAATTCGTCGTCCCGGCGGTTTTCCGTAAGGGTGTCCATCAATGGCTTCCAGCCCGGCCCCGGGCAAGCAGAAAGAAGAAAAACGGGCCGCCGACGAGGCTGGTGACCAGCCCGATGGGCAGTTCCGCAGGGCTCACCAGCAGGCGCGCCAGCCAATCCGCCAGCGTCAGCAGCAAGCCGCCGGCCACCATGGAGGCCGGCATGAGATAGCGGTGATGCGCCCCCAGCAGCATGCGTATCAGATGGGGCACCACCAGGCCGATGAACCCTATGCCGCCGGTGACCGCCACCAGCGGGCCGATGACCAGGGCGGTGACCACGATGAGGCGGCGCCGGACGACCGCCAGCTCGAATCCCAGGTGGGCGGCTTCGCGCTCGCCCAGCAGCAAGGCGTTCAGCACCCGCCATTGCCCGCACAGATACGCCATCAGCAGCAGGGTCCAGGGCCCCAGCCAGGCCAGCGTGGACCAGTTCGCCCCCGCCAGGCTGCCCATGTTCCAGAAGGTCAGGTCGCGCAGCTGGGCATCGTCGGCCAGATAGGTGAACACGCCGATGGCGCTGCCGGCGATCGTGTTGATGGCGATGCCGGCCAGCAGCAGGCCCGCCACGCCGCTATAGCGCCGGCCGATCGAATAGGCAAGAAAGGTCGCCGCCAGGCTGCCCAGGAAAGCGAAGCCGGCGACGGTCAGGAAGCCCCCCGCCGTCATGACGATCGCGGACACGGCCCCGAGCGCGGCGCCGGCGGAAATCCCCACCAGGCCGGGTTCGGCCAGCGGATTCCGGAACAGCGCCTGCATGGTCACGCCCGTGGCCGCCAGGGCCGCCCCGGCGACCGTGCTGAACAGCACCCTGGGCAGCCGGATGTCCATCAGCACGCGATGCAGGAGGTCTTCGCCGGGCGACAAGCTGCCCCAGAGCAGGCGGGGGAAACTGCTCCAGGGAATGTAGACGGCGCCGCTGGCGCTGGCGGCGAGCATGGCCAGCGCGAGGCACAGCAGCAGGATGAGCAGGATGGGCTGGGGAGCCAGCTTGCGCGATTCGGACAGCATGTCGGGCCTCCTAGCGCGCCGCTGCTTTCAGCGATCGTATGGCTTCGCCCACCCGCGGGCCGATTCCCAGGATGAGCAGGTCGTTCATGGCGACGACCCGCCCTGCGCGCGCCGCCGGCGTCGCGGCGACGGCCGGATTGCCGACGAGCTTGTCCATGCCGCCGGCGGCCTTTACGGAGGCTTCGGTGACGATGATCATGTCGGGCGCGAGCATGGCCAGGCCTTCGGCCGATACCGGCTTGTAGCCCGCCTGCTGCGCAAGCGCGTTCGTCAGCCCGGCCAGCCCCAGGACGGCGCCGGCGGCGGTATTGCCGCCCGCCCCGAGCAGCGGCCCCGTCCGGTTGACCAGGACGACGGCCCGGCGCGGCGTGGAAGGCTGCGCCTGGGCGGCGGCCACGTCCGCGCGCACGCGCTCCGCCAGTTCGCGGCCCCGTTCGGGAACCTGCAGCGCCGCCGCGATCTCCTGTATGCGCGCATACAGGGAATCGATGGTGGGCTTGTCGGACACCGGGGTCAGGGCGACGCCCAGCGCTTTCAGGCGCTCCAGCGCCTGGGGCGGCCCGGCGTTCTCGGAAGCCAGGACTAGGTCCGGCCGCATGGCCAGCACGCCTTCGACGGGCACGGAGCGGTAATAGCCCACGCGGGGCAGCTGCCTGGCCGCTTCGGGATACATGCTGGACTCGTCGTCAGCGACTAGGCGCTGCCCCTGCCCCAGGTCGTAGACGATTTCGGTGACGCTGCCGCCCAGGGTGACGATGCGTTCGGCCGCGGCATGCACCGGCCCAGAGACCAGGATGCAAAGCGCCAGTAGACACCGCCACATCATTACGCCGCCAGAGGTTCGGAACAATAGCCGACCAACAGTTCGCGCCAGCTGGCGAGCTCCGGCACGCCGGGCTTGCGGGCACCGAAGAACTGGACGATGAGATCGCCGTTTTCGGCGTAGCATTCCAGCGAGGTCACCCAGCCGTCCTTGGTCGGCCGGTTGACGATCCAGCTGGACACGATGGCGGTGGTGTCCAGATGCAGGTTGAAGTGCGGCTCGAGCACGTTGAACCAGGGGCCGCTGCGCATCAGCTTCTTGACCGGCCCGGAATGGATCTGGACCATGCCGCGGTTGCCCACGAAGCACATAAAGGAGATGTCCCGTGCCGCGACGTCTTCCAGCACGCGCTCCGCCAGGCCGTTGTCCACCTGCTGGGCAAGATCGGAGCCGATGCCGCGCAAGGCCGTCAGGCGCGACACATTATGCTTGCGCAGCAGGCCGAAGAACTCGTGCGTGTCTTCCATCGCCAGCCAGTCGGCCCGCATGGCGGCCGGCATTTCGGGCAGCGTGGTGTCCTCTTCCTGTGCCGGCGCTTCGGTCTGGGGCCAGGCCGGATCGGGATCCGTGTACTTCTGGACCAGCGCGTCGTAGGCCGCCCGGTCCGATTCATCGGTGATGTACACCTTGTGGATGGCATTGCCCGCCTTGTCGAAGAACTGCAGGCTTTGCCGGCCGTCGTCGTTGACGGCGAAGGTGAACTTCCAATCGCTGAAGAACATGCGCAAGTCGATGTCGGGACCCAGCACGATGCCCATGGTATTGCCGGCGCGGATGTCTTCATAGACGCCGTGCCGTTCATGCACGCACCAATCATTGCGCGTCAGCGCCATGACTCGGCCCAGGCTGCCGAGTTCCTTGAATATCGCCTGGGGCGGCTCCTTCAGCAAGATGGACTGGATGGCACCGCAGCCGGCGGCGACGAGTTCCATTTCGGAAACCTGCATCGACTCGGCCACATTGCGGATGCGCATCTTGGGATGTTGCGCCTTGAGCTCGGCGTAGCGTTCGCGCAGCGCCGCCGCCTTGCCTTCGAAGGGATGCGTCATGACCAGGGACTCCTTTAAGTAAAAGTTAATTATATCGACAATAAGATTGATTCTTGATTCTATCAATATTGATAGGTCAAGGATACGCGCAGGCTGCGCCCCGGCTCGGTATAGCTGTCGATGGGCGCGGCGTCCCGGCCGCCTGCGCGCGGCACGTTCAGCGCATTCCAATGCTTGCGGTCAAACACGTTGTATACCCCCGCCTGCAGGCGCAGGCCCTTGACGGCGGCCGGCTTCCACCAGGCGTTCAGATCCAGCACGCCGTATCCGGGCGCCTCGAAATCCGAAACACTGGTGCCCGGCACGACGTCCGGCGCCGCATATTCCACTTGCGTGCGGCGCTTGGCGAACGACGCCAAGGCTTCCGCGCCCCAGCCTTCCGTCCGGTAGCCCAGCGCCAGCGTAGCCTTCAAGGGCGCGACGGAATTCAGATAGCGGCCGGTATCCTGGTCGCGGCCATGGGCCCAGGCAAGCGCGGCCCAGGTGTACCAGTTCTGATCGATGCTCCAGTGGCCGCTCAGCTCCGCACCGTAGATGCGCACGCGGGCGCGGTTCGCATAGGCGGTGACCCCCATCGGGTAGAGGCCCGTCCAGGCCGGGTTCCATTCGGGCGAATTCGGATTGAGGGGCACTTCCTGATCGATGAAGTTCTTGTAGCGGTTGTCGAACACGCTGAGGCGTCCGCCCAGGTCGCGATTGCCGACGTCCATGCCCAGTTCCCATCCGCGGCTGATTTCCGCCTCGAGATTGGGATTGCCCGTGCGCAGATACGTTCCCGGCGCCCCGTAGTTCATGTAGAGCTGCGTGGCGGTGGGCGCTTTGTACCCATAGCCGTACCGGGCATAGAAAGACAGGTCCTGCGCCGGCTTGTAGGTGGCGAGCAGGGAGGGCGACAGGCGCTGGCCGCTGGCCGAGCCCAGTTCGGTAACGCTGGCGTTCGGGTTGCTGTCATAGGCGGCGCTGGACTGGGGCTTGTGCTTGTAGGAATCGAAGCGCAAGGCCGGAGTCAGCGCGTATTTCCCGTCGCTCCAGGAGATTTCGTCCTGGGCCCACAACGCCCATTGCTGGCCCTTCGAATTGGCCACGTCGGCCTGGTTGGTATGCAGCAGGTCGCAGCTGCGCGGCCCGAACATCCCCGAGACGGAGGCGGGCACCGGCCGGAGATCCGCGGGGCAGTTGTCGAACCCCGAGGAGTCCTGCTTGTTCTTGCTGCCGTACCATTCCGCCCCTGCCGCCCAGTGGTGCTGGACGGACGCCGACCGCAGGAAGCCGCTCCATTGCGTCAGGGCGCCCACGCCGGATTCCTCGACGTTGTTGTCGCGGCGGTATTCCCCGTAAGGATAGCCATAGCCGTAGGCCGCGCCCACGGGCGACCTGCCCCGGCCGTCCATGTTGCGGAAGGCTTCCTGGACACCGTCCAGGTAGCTGCGCTGCCAATAGAGCTTGACCTCGCCGCGCTGGACGGCGGCGCGCTCCGCGCGGGCCTCGTAGTCGTAGCCCAGCAGCACACGCTGCCGGCTCAGCTCTTTGCGGGTGCTGTTGTTGCCGATGGAATAGGTGGAGGTGTTCTGTTCGCGCATGTTGTCGATGTCCGACTTGCGCTCGAAATGCTCGCCGCTCAGGGTGAGCCGATGCTCTTCCGTCAGGGCATGCTGGAGCTTCAGCATGAAGTTGTTCTGCTTGTAGGTCTCGGGGTTGGCCTGTTCGCGGTTGGGGCCGTAGCCGCCGACCTCGCCCATGTTCTCGCGCTCGTGGCCCTTGCGGTGCCCGGCCTGCAGCAGCCAGCTCGTGCCCTGCCCCAGCCGGCCCGCCAGGGCGGCGTCCGCGCCCCAGCTGTTGTCGGTGCCGTCGTAGCCGGTCTTGAGCAGCGCGCCGAAATCCTTGCCGGGCGCCAGCAGATCACCCGGCGACAAGGTGCGCAGATCCAGGTACCCGACCAGCGAGCCCGACTGGACCGCGCCGTTCGCGCGCACCACGTCGATGGCGGACAGCGTGTTGAAGTTCAGCATGTCCAGGCCGCCCTTCTCGCCACGCGCGCCGTCATTCAGCCAGGGCAGGCGGATGCCGTCGATCCGCGTCACGACGCGGTCCTGGTCCATGCCGCGGATGTTCACGCTCTTGTTGTTGGCGTTGAAGTTCACGCCCGGCTCGGCGCGCCTGGAGAAGTCCTCCCAGTTGGTGATGGACCGGTCGTCCAGTTCCTGCCGGGTAATGATGGAGGCCCCCTCGGGCAGCTCGGTTTCCAGTTTCTGGCCCTGCACGGTGAGGGGGCTCAGCTGTTGAACGCCGCCTGCCGCTCCGGCGCTCCCCGATTGCGCGCCCGCCTGGGCGGCCGCCACCGCCATGAAGACGCCACTCCACCAAAAAATCGATTTCCCCATTTTTCTTGCCTATTTGTAAGAGTGTATTAAAGGGGAAAATGATAACCATTCCTATTATCTTTTGCAATTAAAAATGATGTAGATCAAGATTCAACGGGAATCAGCTCTGTTGTTTTCCGCCCGCTTGCTTCGCCGCTTCCGCCAATGTGGCGTCTATCAGCGCCGTGGCCATCCAGCGCACCGTCGATTCCACCTCGCGGTCGGAGGCGTTCCAGATGTCTTTCAGCACCACGTAGGCTTCGTATCCATAGATGGTGGACAGCGCCTTGTGCAGGCGGCGGATCAAGGGCTTGGGAATCTGGTTCTCGAACGGCAGCAGAGCCTGCGCAAGTATCTTCACGCGGTGGCCCCGCCGGTAGGGCTCTTCGTCCAGCAAGCCGGCGCGCTCCAGCGCCCGGTGCTCCAGGGCGAGCTGCAGCGCGGCGCGCATTTCGGTTTCGTATTCCTTGAACCGGGGAAAGGTGTGATCGAACAGTTCCATGACTCGCTCGCGGGCGCTCTCGTGCCGCGAAGCCGTGGTGCGCACCGGGCCCAAGGATGCGTCGACGACCGCGGCGATCAATTTGCTGCGGCTCGGGAAATAGCGATACGCGGTGGCGCGCGACACGTCGGCGCGCGCCGCCACCTGCGCGACGGACGGCATGACGCCCGTGCGGATCAGTTCCATGGCGGCCTGCAGCAGCGCCGCATAGGTCCGGGCGCGCGGCCCGCTCGCGGGCGCCTTGGGCACTGCGGTGACGACGTATCTCATATACCTGTTCCCTTTTCTTATTCTTGATAAAAGTCAAAAAATTGCTTGACCATACTCAAAAGGATCCATAGAATCAAATCGACTTTTAAGACAGTAGTCTCATTTTGAGCCTTATGTCTTAATATAGTAAATAAAAATACCCACAAGCGCCCGACGCATTGCAGAAAACCCCAAGGTTTCATCGGGCGAGGAGACAAAACCGTGAAGATCGCCACCTTCTCGCGGGGCGGTGCGCGCCACGCCGGCCCGCCGCCGATGGATGCCGCGGCCGGGCCGCAAGCCGGCACCCGCCGCCATGCCGCCAGCGGCGCACCCGCCGGCGCCGGCATGGGCACGAATGCCCCCGCTCGCCCGGAAAACACCGGTGCCCCGCGCACCGCAGTCCACCACCCCGGCATCCCGGAGCACCCACTCAAATGACGACACAATTCATCGAGGGCATGGCCGTGGAAATCACCGGCGAAGGCGAGCCCATCGTGTGCCTGCACGGCCTTGGCGGCTCATCCAACAACTGGACGCCGGTCGAGCCCGCGCTGGCCAATTTCCGGCTGGTCCGCTTCGACCTTCCCGGCAGCGCACGCTCGGCCGGCGTCGGCGGCGAGCTTTCCATCGAGAACATCGCCGAGCGCATCGTCCAGGCCTGCGGGAGGCTGGGCATTGCCCGCGCGCACTTCCTCGGCCATTCGCTCGGCACCATCGTATGCTTCCACATCGCCGCGACGCGGCCCGGGCTGGCAAGAAGCCTGGCCCTATTCGGCCCCTTGCTGTGCCCGCCCGAGGCGGCGCGCCCCAACATACGTGCCCGGGCCGACAAGGCGCGCAACGAAGGGGTGAAAGGCATGCAGGAGATCGCCGACGCCATCGTCGCCACGGCCGTTTCCGCCACCACGCGGCGCGAACAGCCGGCGGTCGCGGCGCTGGTCCGGGAAAGCATCATGCGCCAGGACGCCCAAGGCTATGCGCGCTGCTGCGACGCACTGGCCAACGCGCAGGCGCCGGCCATCGACGCCATCGAATGCCCCGTCCTGCTGGTGACGGGCGACCAGGACGGAGTGGCGCCGCCGCAGGCGGTGCGCGCCATCGCCGACCGCCTGCCCGGCAGCCGCAGCGTCGTGTATTCGCAGTGCGGGCACTGGACCACATTCGAACGCGCGCACGACTGCATGCGCGATCTCAAGGACTTCTATTCCGGTCGCTTTCAGTAAAGGACGGCAGCATGGCCAACACCTTATTCACCAATGTCCGCATTTTCGACGGCTCGGGCGCGCAGCCCTACCACGGCGAAGTCCTGGTCGAAGGCAAGCGGATCACCCGGGTCGCGCGTTCGGCGCGCTCTTTCCAGGGCGGCGACGCCACCCTGATCGATGGCGCGGGCGCCTTTCTGATGCCCGGCATGACCGAAGCCCACACGCACTTTTCCTGGAACGATCAGCCCTCGCTGACCGCCATCCAGATGATGCCGCCCGAAGAACACATCCTGTGGTGCGTGCGGGTCGCCAAACGCTATCTGGAAATGGGCTGGACGTCCTGTGTGGGCGCGGCCACCGCCAAGGCCCGGCTGGACGTGGTGCTGCGCAACGCCATCAACGCCGGGGAGTTCCCGGGGCCGCGCTATCTGGCGGCTAGCCAGGAAATCACCACCATCGGCGGCCTGGGCGATGAATCCCGCCCTCACCTGCCCTTTCCGGAGCTCAGCTTCGGCTGCGTCGTGACCGGCGCGGACGAAATGCGCCGCGCCGCGCGCACCTACATCAAGTACGGCGTGGACACGCTGAAAATCAATCTTTCCGGCGAGTACATCGCCGGCATGCCGGCCGAGACCACCCCGTTCACGGACGCCGAAATCGCCGCGCTGGTCGAAGAAGCGCACAAGAACGGCCGGCGGGTCGCCGCCCATGCCCGTTCATGCGAATCCATCAAGCAATGCATACGCCACGGCATCGACATCATCTACCACGCCAGCTTCACGGACGACGAGGCGCTGGACATGCTCGAGGCCAACCGCCACAGAATTTTCGTCGCTCCCGGGCTGGCCTGGCTCGTGAACACCAGCTACCACGCGTCGGAATACGGCATCACGCCGGCCATCGCGGAATCCATGGGCTATCACCGCGAACTGGAAACCGCGATCGAGTCGCTGAAGAAAATGCATAAGCGCGGGGTCCGCATATTGCCGGGAGGCGACTACGGCTTTGCCTGGATCAAGCATGCGACCAATGCCCAGGATCTTGAATATTTCGTCAAGTATCTGGGCTTCTCGGCCATGGAGGCCCTGCTGAGCGCCACGCGGCTCGGCGGCGAGATCATGCTGCGCCCGCAGGAGCTGGGCCAGGTCAAGGAAGGCTACCTCGCCGATATGATCCTGGTCGACGGCGATCCGCTGTCCGACATCCGCGTCCTGCAGGACCCCGCGCGCATCCTCGCGGTGATGAAAGACGGCGAGTTCCACAAAAAGCCCGAGATCCAGGGCGGCCGCAACATGACGCGCTGGGCCTGACCATGGACGCGAGCAAGTGGAAACGTCCCCGCCGCCGGGCGCTGATCGCCTGGCTGCTGATCGGCCTGCCCCTGCTGGCGCTGGGCATCGCGGCGCTGGCGAGCAACGCTCGCCTTTTCATCCTGACGCTCATGAACGGGCTCACGCTCGCCGCCCTCTATTTCCTCGTGGCCAGCGGCTTCACCCTCATTTTCGGCCTCATGCGCAACGTCAACCTGGCGCACGGGTCCTTGTTCCTGCTGGGAGGATACATAGGCTATAGCGTGGGCGACCTGACCGGCTCCTGGTTTGCCGCCCTGGTCGCCGGCTTTGTCTCCGTGGCGCTGACCGGCCTGCTGCTCCAGGTTTTCGTCTTCCGCTACATGGACGGCCAGGAGCTCAGGCAGACGCTCGTCACCATCGGGCTTTCCATCGTCCTGGCCGATCTCTACATGTGGATATGGGGCGGCGATACCTATCAGTTCGACCCGCCCGAGTGGACGCAGTTCCCGGTGCCCATGCCTGTCATCAACGCCTATCCCGCCTTCCGGCTGCTGGTCCTGCTGGTCGCGGTCGTGATCGGCGTCGCGCTATGGCTGTTCCTGAACCGCACGCGCATCGGCGCCATGATACGGGCGGGCGTGGACGACAAGCGCATGCTGTCGGCCAGCGGCGTCAACGTGCAGCGCGTCTTCGCCGTCACCTTCGCCCTGGGTGCGGGCCTGGCCGGGGCGGCCGGCGTGATCGGCGGCACGGCGCTTTCCATCGCCCCCGGCGAAGACGTGCGCTACCTGCTCGCCTCGCTAATCGTCGTCATCGTCGGCGGCATGGGCAGCATCACGGGGGCCGTGATCGGCGCCCTGCTCATCGGCGTCGCGGAAACCATGGGCATGGCCTACGCGCCCACCTACGGCGTCGTGTTCACGTTCATCATCATGGTGGTCGTGCTGGCATTGCGCCCCCAAGGCATCATGGGGAAAAAAGCATGAGCGCGAACAAATGGCGGCATGCCGTGAGCACGGGCGGCTCCGCGGCGAACAAGGGCCCATCCCCCGCGAAGCCGCCGTCTTTCGCGTCCGCCGCGCGGCCGCGAGCCGCCGCGCCGGAGGCGAGCCGGCCCGCCTGGGCCGGCGGCAAGCTGCTGCGATATGCCGTCGTCCTGGCGGCCCTGCTCGCCTACCCCGCGGTCGCGTCCAGCTTCTTCACCTTCCAGATCGGCGCGCAATCGCTCATCCTGGGCATCATCGCGCTCTCGCTGGCCTTCCTGGCCGGATACGGCGGCATGGTCAGCCTGTCGCAGATGACGGTCGCGGGCATCGCGGGCTACGTCATGGCCATATTCGGGCATTCGGCCGTCAGCCAGATCAGCATGGAATGGCCCTGGTGGCTGGCATCCCTGCTGGCCGTGCTGCTGGCCGTCGGCACGGCGACGCTGATCGGCATCGTGTCGGTGCGCACGGACGGCATCTACACTATCATGATCACCCTGGCCATCGGCGTGGCCATGTTCTACCTCGCCCAGCAGAACTACACCGTGTTCAACGGCTTCCAGGGCTTCTCGAGCATATTCCCGCCCCGGTTCGGAACGCTCGACCTGCGCGATCCCGTGCCTTTCTACTATCTGTCCCTGTTCTTCGCCCTGCTGTCCTACGCCGCGGTCAAGTACATCGTGCGCACGCCGTTCGGCATCGCCCTGCAGGGCACGCGCGACAATGCCCGGCGGATGCGCGCCCTGGGCTTCAACGTGGCCGCCCACCGCGTGGCGGCCCACGCCTTCGCCGGCCTGCTGGCCGGCATCGGCGGCGTGCTGCTGGTCTGGTACAACGCGCGCATTTCGCCGGGCACCATCGGAACCTCGGCCCTCATCAACATCCTCATCATCGCCGTCATCGGCGGCCTGCGCCACCCGCTGGGCGCGTTCATCGGAGCGCTCGCCTTCGTGCTCCTGCAGAACTTCGCGATCGACATGATAGACCGCGAGCGCTTCAACCTGATCATCGGAGGCGCCTTCCTGCTGATACTGGTTTTCTCGCCCGACGGCCTGCTGGGCCTCTGGCACCGCGTACGTGGCCTGCTTCGCCCGGCCCGGAAACAATAGGGTGAAGGACCGAGTTCAATCATCACGACATCCGGAGACACAACATGAAATCGACGAAGATCCGCCACTGCGGCACCGTTCTGGCCCTTGCGCTGGCGGGCATGGGCGCCGCGGCGCAAGCCCAGGAGACACTGAAGATAGGGGTTCTGGCGACGCTGGAGGGCGCGCTGACCGTTTCCGGCCAGGACGGCATGCGCGGCATGGAGCTCGCCATGCGGCAGCACAACTTCACGGCCGGAGGAAAAAAGATCGAGGTGATCCGCGCCTCGTCGACCGGGCAGCCGGACACGGCCGTCAATGCGGCCCGCAAGCTGGTCGAGCAGGACAAGGTGGCCATCCTGATCGGCCCGCTGTCCGGCTCCGAAGGTATCGCCGTCAAGGACTATGCCAAGACCCAGCCGAACGTGGTCTTCGTGAACGGGTCCTCGGCCGCGCAGGAGACCACGCTGAAGGATCCCGCCAGCAACTTCTACCGCTTCTCGACCGACGGCGCCCAATGGTCGGCGGGCCTGGGCTCTTATGTTTACAACGACAAGGGCTACAAGAAAGTGGCGGTCGTCGCGGAAGACTATTCCTTCCCCTACGCCCAGGTTCAAGGCTTCATGATCGAATACTGCAAGGCCGGGGGCAAGGTGACCGACAAGCAGTGGGTGCCCCTGGGCACCAAGGACTACTCCTCGGTCATCGCCAAGCTGCCTTCGGACGTCGATGCCATCTACGTCGCCCTGGGCGGGTCCGACGCCGTCAACTTCTTCTCGCAATACGAGCAGTCCGGCGGCAACAAGCCCTTCATCGGCGGCTCCATCACGGTGGACCAGACCGTGCTCAGCTACAAGGGCAAGCGGCGCGATGCGCTGGTCGGCACGCCGGCGGCGGGGCCCACCGCCGACAACTGGGACGATCCGGAATGGAAGAAATTCGTCCAGGCCTATCGCGACGCCAAGTTCGACAACGCCTATCCGACGCCGGGCCTGTTCGCGCACGCCTATTACGTCAACACCAAGGCGGTCCTGACCGGCCTGGACGCGGTGAACGGCGACGTCGGCAAGCTCGGCCAGCAGTTGGCGACCATGACCGTGCAAACCCCCACCGGCCCGGTCAAGCTGGACGAAAACCGAAACGGCGTGGCGAATATCTTCCTGACGGAGGTCGCCAAGGGGGACAACGGCGCGCTGTACAACCGGGTGGTGAAGGTCACGGCGAACGTCACGCAGACGCTGGGGCTGAGCAAGGAAGAATTCGCCAAGATGGGCTTCGGCACGCGCACGAATCCCGAATGCAAATAATCCTTCGCCATCCTCCGACACGGCATTGAACCATGACCAACTCTCCACCCGGCTCCGGCTTCCAGTCCGGCAATGCGCTTGAATTGCAGCGCGTATCACGCAGCTTCGGCGCGCTCAAGGCCATCGACGACGTCTCCTTCAGCGTCGCGGCCGGACAGCGCTACGCCGTGCTGGGCTCCAACGGTGCCGGCAAGACGACTTTGTTCAATGCCATCACCGGCGACTTTTTCCCGAGCAGCGGCCGCGTGCTGCTGTTCGGCGAAGACGTCACGCCGTTCCCGCCGCAGGAGCGCATACGGCGCGGCCTGCGGCGCACCTACCAGTCCTCCCTGCTGTTCCGCGACCTCACGGTCCGCGACAATCTTTTCCTGGCCGTGCGCGGCGTCACGCGCGGCAGGTTCAGCTTCCTGCGCCCGGCGCACGACGACGCGAGCAATGTTTCGGCGGCGCAACTGCTGGACCACATCCGCCTGAGCCATCTGGCCGACACCATGGTTTCCGAGCTCTCGCACGGCCAGCAGCGGCAGCTGGAGATCGGCATGGCGCTGGCCGGATCCCCGCGGCTGATCCTGTTCGACGAACCGGCCGCCGGCTTGTCGCCCGCCGAACGCAAAGAGCTGGTCGCCCTGCTGCGGGCGTTGCCGCAGCACCTGAGCTACGTCATTATCGAGCACGATCTGGAGATCGCGCTGAACGTGGTGGAACGCGTCACCGTCATGCACAACGGCCGCGTGCTGTGCCATGGCACCCCGCGGGAAATCGAAGAGAACCCGCAAGTCCAGGCCATCTACATGGGGGAGCACGGCTATGGCCAGCATTGACGGGCGGCATCAAGCGGCGGCCGCGCGCATGGAAGGCGGCGCCCTCCTGGAAGTATCCGGCCTGGACGTCTATTACGGGCAGGCGCATGCCGTGCAGGGCGTCACGTTCACGGTGGACCGCAATGTGCTGGCCATCGTCGGCAAGAACGGCATGGGCAAGACTTCTGTCTGCAATGCCATCACCGGCCTCATTCCCGCACGAGGCAGCGTCCGGCTGAACGGACGGGAACTGCTGGGCCGCCCGCCGCACAGCATCACGCATGCCGGCATAGGCTATGTGCCGCAAGGGCGCCGCGTATGGCCGTCGCTGACGGTCGATGAGCATCTGCGGCTTTCGGCTCGCACGGCAAACCGCGGCGACTGGACGGTGGACCGCATCTACCAGTTGTTTCCGCGCCTGGCCGAAAGAAAGGACAACGGCGGCGCCCAGCTCTCGGGCGGCGAACAGCAGATGCTCGCGATAGGACGCGCGCTGCTGTTCAACCCGAGGCTGCTGGTGATGGACGAGCCCACCGAAGGCCTGGCGCCCGTCATCGTCGAGCACGTGGCGTCCATGCTCAAGACGGTGTCCAGGGAAACCGATGTCTCGATCCTCCTGATCGAGCAGAACCTGGGCGTTGCGATCGATGTCGCGGACACCGTCGCCGTCATGACCAACGGCCGCATCAGCCGCATGCTGCCCGCGTCCGAACTGGCCGCCGACCGCGAGCTCCAGCAACGGCTGCTGGGCGTGCGCTCGTCGATCGAAGAAGAAGGGTACGCCGGCGGGTCGGCGGAAGGCGCGCACGCGGCCGGCCGCCCGGAAGCCGGCGGCGGGGACGCGCCGCGGCAGCCGGTCTGGGTCGTCCGGCGCGCCCACCAGGATGAAGACCCGCCTTTGCCCAGGATGCCCCGGCAGGCGGGCGAGGCCGATGCCGGCGCGAGCCCGGCCGGCGGGGCGGCCGCTCCACGGGCCGCCCGCATGAGGCCCAGCGGTTCGGCGAGCGCCGACCGGACCGCCTATGTCGTCGGCACCTTCGACACCAAAGGCCCCGAATTGCAGTATCTGCGCAACTGCATCGAGAAACTGGGCATACGGGTGACCACCGTCGATCTCGCCACCAGCGGCGCGATGTCGCCGGCCGGCATCAGCGCGCGTGAAGTCGCCCGGTTCCACCCCAAGGGCGAGGCCGCCGTATTCACCAAGGACCGCGGTTCGTCCGTCGCCGGCATGACCGAAGCGTTCCGGCGCTTCCTGGCCAGCCGCCGCGACCTGGGCGGCATCATTTCCGCTGGCGGATCGGGCGGCACGGCGCTGGCCACGGCGGGCATGCGGTCGATTCCGGTAGGCATACCGAAAGTCATGGTCTCCACCGTCGCCTCGGGCGACGTCGCCCCGTACGTCGGCGAGTCGGACATCTGCATGATGTATTCGATTACCGACGTGTCCGGCTTGAACCGCATCAGCGCGCAGGTGCTCGGCAACGCCGCCCATGCGCTGGCGGGCATGATCGCCAACCCGGTCCGGCTTGCCGACGAGCCCAAGCCGGCGATCGGGCTCACCATGTTCGGCGTCACCACGACCTGCGTGCAGGCGGTCACCAGGGCCCTGTCGTCCGGCTACGACTGCCTGGTCTTCCATGCCACGGGCACGGGCGGCCGCTCGATGGAGATGCTGGCCGATTCGGGCCTGCTCGACGGCATCATCGACATCACGACGACGGAAATCGCGGACCTGATCGTGGGCGGCGTCTTTTCCGCCGGCGACACGCGCATGGATGCCGTCATCCGCAGCCGCCTGCCCTACGTCGGGTCTTGCGGCGCGCTCGACATGGCGAACTTCCACGCCATGGCCACCCTGCCCGCGCGCTTCCGAGGGCGCAACGTCTACCAGCACAACGAGAACGTCACCCTGGTGCGCACGCTGCCGGAAGAGAACATCGCGATCGGCGAGTTCATCGCGGGCAAGCTGAACCAGATGGAAGGCCCCGTCCGCTTCCTGATTCCGGAAGGCGGCGTCTCGGCCATCGACGCCCCCGGCCAGCCCTTTCACGATCCCGCGGCGGACCGCGCCCTGTTCTCGACCATAGAAAAACACTTCAAGCCAGGTCCGCAGCGCAAGCTGATCAGGCTTCCATACAACATCAACGACCCGGCCTTCGCCGATGCGCTCGTGCTGGCCTTCCATGAAATCCGCCCGCCGGCGCGCCCGTCATATCAACGCTAGGAAACCCCCATGCCCCGCATCCAACGCTCAACCCTGCTCGAGAATTTCCGCGAGATGATACGCAAACGGATACCGATCATCGGCGGAGGCGCAGGCACCGGCTTGTCCGCGAAATGCGAGGAAGCCGGAGGCATAGACCTCATCGTGATCTACAACTCGGGGCGCTATCGCATGGCCGGACGCGGGTCGCTCGCCGGCCTGCTGGCATACGGCAACGCGAACCAGATCGTGCTGGAAATGGCCCGCGAAGTGCTGCCGGTGGTGAAACACACCCCGGTGCTGGCGGGGGTCAACGGCACCGATCCCTTCATGATCCCGGACCATTTCCTGCGCCGGCTCATCAGCCTGGGATTCTCGGGCATCCAGAACTTCCCCACCGTCGGGCTGATCGATGGAACCTTCAGGGCCAATCTGGAGGAAACCGGCATGGGCTACGGCCTGGAGGTCGACCTGATACGCAAGGCGCGCGAACTGGACCTGCTCACGACCCCCTACGTCTTCAATGAGGACAACGCGGCGGACATGGCGCGCGCCGGCGCGGACATCATCGTCTGCCACCTGGGCCTGACCACCGGCGGAGCCATCGGCGCGGAAACCGCCTTGACGCGGGCGGATTGCATCCCGGCCGTCAACGCCTGGGCGGAGGCCGCCCGGCGCGTCAATCCCGACGTCATCGTCCTGTGCCACGGCGGCCCCATCGCCACCCCCGCCGACGCGGCCTTCATTCTCGAGCACTGCCCCGATTGCCATGGCTTCTACGGCGCCTCGAGCATGGAACGCCTGCCGGTGGAAACCGCGCTGACGGAACGCACGCGCGCATTCAAGAACATCAAGCGTTAACAAGCCAAGGAGTCGACCATGACCGGTTCGGAATTCGGAGTTTTCTTATTGGGCCTTCTGGCTGTGGCCATCGTCGCGGCCATCGGCATATGGCTGCTGCATTGGCTGTATCTCAGGTCGTCCAAAGGCAGGGCTTTCGTGCGCACCGGCCTGGGCGGCCAAAAAGTCGTGCTGGACGGCGGCGCCTTCGTGCTGCCCATCGTCCACGACGTCATACCCGTGAACATGAACACCTTGCGGCTGGAAGTCACGCGCGGCCGCGACAAGGCCTTGATCACCCGGGATCGCATGCGGGTCGACGTCACGGCCGAATTCTACGTCCGCGTCGCCGCGAATCCGGACGCCGTGGCCACGGCCGCGCAGACGCTGGGAGAGCGCAGCATGGAGCCCGAGCGGCTGATCGAGCTGGTGGAAGGCAAGTTCGTGGATGCGCTGCGCACCGCCGCCGCCGAGATGACCATGGAAGAACTGCACGAGAAACGCGGTGAATACGTCAAGAAGGTCAGCGCCGACGTGGCGGACGACCTGACCAAGAACGGCCTGGAGCTGGAGGCCGCCTCGCTTACCCAGCTCGACCAGACGGCGATGGAATACTTCAACCCGTCCAACCAGTTCGACGCCGAGGGCATGACGCGCCTGACCGAGCAGATCGAGCGGCGCAAGAAACAGCGCAATGACATCGAGCAGGACACGCTGATATCCATACGCAGCAAGAACCTGGAAGCCGAGAAGCTGGCGCTGGACATAGACCGCGAAGCGGAATACGCCAGGCTCGCCCAGGAGCGCGAGGTGGAAATCGCCCGCGCCCAGCAGAGGGCGGAAGTGGCGCGCGAACGCGCCGAAACGGAACACCGCGCCGAACGGGCCCGGATCGAAGCGCGCCAGGCGGTCGAACAGGCCCAGGTCCGGGCGGAGCTGCAGATCGAGCAGGAACGCATCGCCAAGGAAAAGGAATTGCAGGCCGCCAACCTGGAGCGCCGCAAGGCCCTGGAACTGGCGGAGCAGCAGCGCGCCATCGCCATCGCCGAACAGTCCAGGCTCCAATCGGAGGCCCAGGCCGCCGCCGACCTGGCGCGCGCCGAAGCCGTCGCCGCGGAGGAGCGCGTCTTCTCGGCGCGCGAACTGGAAGTCGCCGAACGCCGCAAGCAGGTCGAACTGATTGCCGCCCGGCAGGCGGCCGAAAAAGAAGCGCTGCGGCTGCGCCTGGCCGCGGAAGCCGAGAAGGCCGCGAGCGGCGACCGCGCCACGGCGATCCGGGCCCAGGCGCAGGCCGAAGCGGACGCGGAAAAAATACGCGCGGAAGCCAGCAAGGTGCGCAGCGAAGTCGAAGCCCAGGGCCTGCGTCTAATGAACGAGGCGTCCAACGTCCTGACGGCCGACGCGCGCGCCTCTGCCCTGCGCCTGCGCATCGTCGACAAGATGGAAGGCATCATCCGCGAGTCGGTCAAGCCCATGGAAAACATCGACAGCATCAAGATACTGCAGTTGGACGGCTTCGGAAACCTGGGCAAGGGCGCCGACGACCGGGACGGCGGCGGCATCGCGGACGGCGTGGTGAACTCGGCCCTGCGCTATCGCGCCCAGGCGCCGGTGGTCGATCAGCTGCTGCGCGAAATCGGCCTGGACGGCGGCAACCTGCCGGCCGCGGCAGGCGCCATGCTGCCCACGCCGGCCGCAGAGCGCGGTGAACGGCAAGACAAGAGCGCGTCATGAAAGTCTACGTCAGCAGCGTCATCGACGCGCCCGCGCAAGCGGTCTGGGGAATCATCCGCGACTTCAACGGCCTGCCGGACTGGACGCCGTTCGTGGCGCGCAGCAGGATCGAAGGCGGCACGCCTTCCGATGCGGTGGGCTGTGTGCGCAATTTCGAGCTGCGCCAGGGCGGGACGATACGCGAGCAATTGCTTGCCTTGTCGGATTATGACTATTGCTGCGTCTATTCGATACTGGAAAGCCCGATGGGGGTCAGCGACTATGTCGCCACGCTCAGGATCATCCCCGTGACCGACGGGAACCGCAGCTTCGTGGAGTGGTCGGCCGAGTTCGCGTGCGAGGCGGGACGCGAGGATGAGCTTCGGCGGCTCATCGGCCAGGAAGTCTTTCTGGCCGCCTTGAAATCGCTGCGGTCGATGATGGAGGGGCGGCGTCCCGAGACTCCGCCCACTCGGTGAGCAACAGAGGCCCGGTCCTGACGGACCCGGCCTCTTCGCACGCAACGATCAGTTCTTCGTCTGGTCGACCAGCTTGTTCGCGGCGATCCAGGGCATCATCGCGCGCAGCTTTCCGCCCACTTGCTCGATCTGCGATTCCGCATTGATGCGGCGGCGCGAAATCAGCGTCGGGGCGCCGGCCGAGTTCTCCAGGATGAAGCTCTTGGCATACTCGCCCGTCTGGATGTCCTTCAGGCACTGGCGCATCGCCTGCCGGGTTTCTTCGGTCACGATCCGCGGACCCGTGACGTACTCGCCGTATTCCGCGTTGTTCGAGATCGAATAATTCATGTTGGCGATCCCGCCCTCGTAGATCAGGTCGACGATCAGCTTGAGCTCGTGCAGGCACTCGAAATAAGCCATCTCGGGCGCATAGCCCGCTTCCACCAGCGTTTCGAAACCGGCCTTGATCAGCTCCACGGTGCCGCCGCACAGCACGGCCTGCTCGCCAAATAGGTCGGTCTCCGTTTCCTCGCGGAAATTCGTCTCGATGATGCCCGCGCGGCCGCTGCCGATCGCGCATGCGTACGACAGGGCGATGTCGCGCGCCGCGCCGGACGTGTCCTGGTGCACCGCGACCAGCGACGGCACGCCGCCGCCCTGGCGGTACGTGCCGCGCACCGTGTGGCCGGGCGCCTTGGGCGCGATCATGATCACGTCGATGTCGGCGCGCGGCTGCACCTGGCCGTAGTGCACATTGAAACCATGGGCGAACGCCAGCGCGGCGCCCGCCTTGATGTTGCCGGCCACCTGGCTGCGGTAGACCTCGGCGATGTTTTCATCGGGCAGGAGGATCATGACCAGGTCGGCACCCTTGACGGCCTCGGCGACTTCCTGGACCTTCAGGCCGGCGTTCTCGGCCTTGCTCCAGGAGGCGCCGCCCTTGCGCAGGCCCACCACCACATTGACGCCCGACTCGTGCAGGTTCAGCGCGTGCGCGTGGCCTTGCGAGCCGTAGCCGATGATGGCGACGGTCTTGCCTTTGATGAGGGAGAGATCACAATCTTTATCGTAGAAAACTTTCATTGAGGGTGCTCCAATACTGTTCGTGTATTTTGATTTTTCTGAATGCCAGCATCCAGATGCCAAGGTTAAAGTGATTTAAAGCTTCAGGACCCGCTCGCCACGCCCGACACCGGACACCCCGGTACGGACCGTTTCCAGTATGGCGCTACGATCCAGCGCACCGATGAAGGCTTCGATCTTTTCCTGATCGCCCGTCAGTTCAATGGTGTAGACCTTGTCGGTGACGTCGATGATGCGCCCGCGGAAAATATCGGCCATGCGCTTCATTTCGTCCCGTTCCTTGCCCACCGCGCGAACCTTGATCATCATCAGTTCGCGCTCGATGTGCGGGCCTTCGGAAAGATCGACGACTTTCACGACGTCGACGAGGCGATTGAGGTGCTTGGTGATCTGTTCGACGATCTCGTCGGAACCATGCGTGACGATCGTCATGCGGGACAGCGTGGAGTCTTCCGTGGGCGCGACGGTAAGGGTCTCGATATTATATCCACGGGCGGAAAACAGCCCCACCACGCGTGACAATGCGCCTGGCTCGTTCTCGAGAAGGATGGAAATTACGTGTTTCATCATTCTCTCCTTACAGGTCTTCGGAACCAAGCAGCATTTCGGTGAGCCCGCGCCCCGCCTTCACCATGGGCCAGACGTTCTCGGTCTGGTCCGTGATGAAATCCAGGAACACCAGGCGATCCTTGTGCTTGACGAAGGCTTCGCGGATCGCGGGCTCGACGTCGGCCGGCTTGTCGATGCGCAAGCCCACGTGCCCGTAGCTTTCGACGAGCTTCACGAAATCGGGCAGCGCGTCCACATAGGATTCGGAATAGCGCGAACCGTAGTCGATCTGCTGCCACTGCCGGACCATGCCCAGGTAGCGGTTGTTCAGGCACAGGATCTTGGGCGACAGGCGGTACTGCTTGCAGGTGGAAAGTTCCTGGATGTTCATCTGGATGGAGCCTTCGCCGGTGATGACCGCCACGTCGCTGCCGGGATTGGCCATCTGCACGCCCATCGCATAGGGCAGGCCTACGCCCATGGTGCCCAGCCCGCCGGAATTGATCCAGCGGCGCGGCTGGTTGAAGCGGTAGTACTGCGCCGCCCACATCTGGTGCTGCCCGACGTCGGACGTGACGAAGGCGTCGCCGCCGGTGACTTCCCAGAGCTTTTCGACCACGAACTGCGGCTTGATGAGCTCGGTGGACGGCTCGTAGGCCAGGCATTGCTTGCCGCGCCAGGTGTTGATCTGCTGCCACCACTTCGCCAGCGCCGCCTTGTTGGGCGCGGCGTCGGCCAGCGCCTGGGCATACAGGCCGTTGAACTCCTGCAGCACTTCCTTCACGCTGCCGACGATGGGAACGTCGACCCGCACGCGCTTGGAGATCGACGACGGGTCGATGTCTATGTGCACGATCTTGCGCGGAACCTGGGCGAAGTGCTTGGTGTTGCCGATCACCCGGTCATCGAAGCGCGCGCCCACGGCGATGAGCACGTCGCAGTTCTGCATGGCCATGTTGGCTTCGTAGGTGCCGTGCATGCCCGGCATGCCGACGAACTTGTCGTCGTCGGCGGGGAAGGCGCCCAGCCCCATCAGGGTGTTGGTGCAGGGCGCTCCGGACAGCCTCACCAGTTCACGCAGTTCGGCGGCGGAGTCCGACAGCACCACGCCGCCGCCCGAATAGATCATGGGGCGTTCGGCCGTCAGCAGCATTTGCACGGCTTTCTTGATCTGGCCCAGATGACCCTTGGTGACGGGCGCATACGAGCGCATCTTCACTTCGCCGCGCTTGGGCGCGAACTTGCAGGTGGCGACGGTGATGTCCTTGGGAATGTCGACCAGCACCGGGCCCGGACGCCCCGTCCTGGCGATGTAGAAGGCCCGGCGCATGGTCTCGGCCAGGTCTTTGATGTCGCGCACCAGGAAGTTGTGCTTGACGCAGGGCCGCGTGATGCCGACCGTGTCGCACTCCTGGAAGGCGTCCTCGCCGATGGCCTGGGTGGGCACCTGGCCGCTGATGATCACCATGGGAATGGAGTCCATGTAGGCGGTGGCGATGCCGGTGACCGCGTTGGTCAGGCCCGGGCCGCTGGTGACCAGCGCCACGCCTATCTTGTTCGACGAGCGCGAGTAGGCATCGGCCGCATGCACGGCGGCCTGCTCGTGCCGAACGAGTATGTGCTTGAAATTGTCTTGCTTGTAGATTGCGTCGTAGATGTACAGTACCGCGCCGCCGGGGTAGCCAAACACATGGTCTACGCCTTCTTCGGCAAGGCAACGCACGACGATATCGGCGCCATTGAGTTCCATATTGAAATTCCTTTCATGACCAGCGCTGTCACCCCGACCGGCCCTCGAGGCCCGAGCCCACCCGGCAACCAGCAACATGACCTGGCGTTTTATGGCTCACGGAGCCATGCCACCCAGACACCTTACCGACCCGGATCGAACTCATCGAATGTGCAGCGCGAGCGTTCACATGAACGCGGGAGGTAGAAACGGAAGCCTGGCATCGCACGCTTGTGGCGCGGCCAACAGCAAAGTATTACAGGCGCAAAAAACCGGGCGGATAGCCCGGAACACGGTGCCTTGTGCGGCCCGCCCTGGATAGTCGAGCGGACCAAGACGCTAATGTAGCGCGGAAGCGGGCCGGAATCAAATCGGCCGCCCCGGAATTCCGCCGAGCGGCCCCGCCCCTGCGATCAATCGAAGGTGGTGAGGCGCTTTTCCAGGGCGCGCATGTTGTCATAGTCCATGAGCTGCATGATGTCTTCGATGCCCACCAGCAGGTCGGGGCGATCGGCCGGCCGGCCCGTGGCGATCACTTCCTGCATCACGCCCAAGGCCTGCCGCATGCCGTGGATGGCGGCGGCCGGCAGCATGCGGGGCAGGCTGATGCGCTTGACGCCGAGCTCCCGCAGCCTGGGCAGCGGGATCAATGGCGTGGTGGGGCGCGCGCGTATGCCGAAGCCCATGTTGATGCTCACGGGGATGCCGGCGGCGTCGACGATGCGCGCGATGTCTTCTTCGGTGCGCACCGCGTCGGGAAACAGCATGTCGGCGCCCGCCGCCGCGTATGCCTTGGCCCGCTTGACCGCGCCCTCGATGCCTTCCAGGGCGAGGGAGTCCGTGCGCGCGATGATCACGAAGTCGTCGTTGCGGCGCGCCAGGCAGGCGGCCTCGATCTTCTTGACCATTTCGGCCTGGCTGACGACGTCCTTGCCGGGCATGTGCCCGCAACGCTTCGGGCTTACCTGGTCTTCGAGATTGATGCCGGCCACGCCCGCCTCTTCGAACAGCCTGACGGTATGGAAGACGTTCACCGGATTGCCGTAGCCGGTATCCGCGTCGGCCGTCAGCGGGATGGACACCGAACGCGCCAGGTTGCGGCAATGGTCGACGTTTTCCGCCAGGCCCATCACGCCGATGTCGGGCACGCCCAGCAGCGAATTGGACAGCGCGGCGCCGCTGGTGCAGGCCGTCTTGAAGCCCGCAGCTTCGACCAGCCGTATGCTGTAGCCATCGTAGACGCCGGGTGAAACGATGAAGGCTTCACTCTTCAGCAACGCCCGAAACTTGCTGGCACTATTCATTCTTGTTCATTCCCACAAAAGTAGACATACACGGCATTCATCGGCATGCCGCCGGTAAACGAGAACCATGGAATGCCCTGCCTGAATGTCCGCAAGATTATCAACCATCTTCAAAAGTGTCAACTCTTTAAGCCTGTTCAGCGCCAAGACCCACCGGATTGGACAACTACCTTCCAGCCGCCTCCAACAAAGAACAACTATTTGATAACATTGATTATATTTCTTGTATAACGCAGTTTTTGTGTTTCTGCTTCATTTTGCATCGGCAGGCGCCTATTATCACTATGACGACAAACTGTTGACAATAACAAACAATCGTCATAATCTTGCAAGACACCCCATGCGCCGCAAAACCCATTGCCATGCCAGAACAGATACAGATACGCCAGCAGTCCCTGCGCTACGCCGACATACAGGAAATCACCGCGGCATCCGGCCTCGACCTGGCCACTCTGCCGTACGTCATACGCATCCTCCTCGAGAACCTCTGCCGCCACAAGGCCTGGGGCTCGAACATCACGGAAGGCGAAGTGGGCGCCCTGCTCAAGTGGAACGAGCACATCGGCGCCGAATTGCCGCTGCATGTGGCCCGGGTCATTCTTCCCGACTCCAGCGGCCTGCCGGTGCTCCAGGACCTGGCCGCGCTGCGCGACGCCGTGGCGCGCCACAACGGCGACCCCGGCGCCGTCGACACGCGCATCCCCGTCGATCTGGTCGTGGACCACTCCCTGCAGGTGGACAACTGGGGGCATGCGAACGCCATGCCGCTCAATCTTCGGCGCGAATTCGAACGCAACCGCGAACGCTATGAATTCCTGAAGTGGGCCCAGCAGGCCTTCCGCGGCCTGCGCGTATTTCCGCCGGGAACCGGCATCATCCACCAGGTCAACCTGGAATACATCGCTTCCGTGGTCATGAAGGAACAACGCCAAGACGGAACCTGGCTGTATCCGGACTTCGTGATCGGCGGCGATTCCCACACCCCGATGGTCAACGCCCTTGGCGTGCTGGGCTGGGGCGTGGGCGGCATAGACGCCGAAGCGGCCTTGCTGGGCCATGCCTACACCTTTCCCATCCCGGAAGTCGTCGGCGTCCGGCTGGTCGGCGGCGTGGCGGCCCCCGCCTTGACGACGGACGCCGCCCTGCTCATCACCCAGGCTCTGCGCAAAGCGGGCGTCGCGGGCAGCATGGTCGAGTTCTTCGGCCCCGCGCTGCCGGCTCTGTCCGTGCAGGAACGCGCCACCATCGCCAACATGGCGCCCGAATACGGCGCCACCTGCGGTTTCTTCCCGGTGGACGACCGAACGCTCGAATACCTGCGCAACTCGGGCCGCAAGCCCGAACACATAGAACTCATCGAAGCCTACTGCAAGGCCAACGGCCTGTTCCGGCCCTCGCCCGAGCACAGGCCGCAATACAGCCGCGTGCTGGAAATCGACCTGTCCGACGCAATGCCCTCCATGGCGGGGCCGCGCCGGCCGCAAGACCGCATGCCGATCGACGCCGTCGCCCCGGACTTCAAGCAACGCCTGGGCAAGCCGCTGTCCGAAGGCGGTTTCGGCGTGCCGGACACCGCGCCGCATCCGGCGTCCGCGCATCCGCGCGGCATCGGCGATCTTGGCCATGGGGCCGTGGTGCTCGCCGCGATCACCTCATGCACCAACACCTCCAACCCCAGCGTCATGCTCGCGGCGGGCCTGCTCGCCCGCAAGGCGGTGGAGCGCGGGCTCCAGGTGCCGCCCTGGGTCAAGACCTCGCTCGCGCCGGGTTCACGCACCGTCACGCGCTACCTGGGCGAAGCCGGCTTGCTGGAGCCACTGGCGCAGCTCGGCTTCCACCTGATCGGCTACGGCTGCACGACCTGCGGCGGGAAATCCGGCCCGCTGGACGAGGCCGTGGCGGCCCAGATCGAAAACAAAGGCCTCGTCGTCGCGGCCGCATTGTCGGGCAACCGCAATTTCGAAGGCCGCATACACAAGCTCATACGCGCCAACTACATCGGGGCGCCTCCGCTCGTCGTCGCCTACGCGCTGGCGGGAAGAATCGACATAGACTTCGACAGCGAGCCGCTGGGCCACGACCCGGACGGCAACGCCGTCCACCTGCGCGACGTCTGGCCGGCCCCGCAGGAGATCGCCGCGTTGCTGCCCTTGGCAAGCAAGCCCGAAACCTTCCAGGAAACCTACCTGGCCGAAGACCTCGATACGGAAATATGGCGCAACATGCGCGCGCCGGAAGGCCTCCTGTTCCCCTGGAACCCCGACTCGCATTATCTGGTCGAGCCGCCCTTCTTCGAGCGGCTTCCAGACCGCGACGGGCTGGCGCGCCTGGCGCGCGGCCTGGAAGCCACGCGCGTGCTGGCCGCCTTCGGCGATTCTTTGACGACGGACCACATTTCCCCCGGCGGCGAGATTCCCGGCGATACGCCCGCGGGCCAGTACCTCCTGGCGGCCGGCATCGCGCCGCGCGACTTCAACAGCTACGTGGCGCGCCGCTGCAACCACCGAGTCATGACGCGCGCCACCTTCGCCAACATCCGCATCAAGAATCTGCTGGTGCCTGAAGTAGAAGGCGGCGTCACCCGGCATTTTCCCGACGGCGAGACGATGACGATCTTCGATGCCGCGATGCGCTACCAGCAGGAAGGACGCGGCGTCATCGTCCTGGCCGGCAAAGAGTACGGCACCGGCAGCAGCCGCGATTGGGCCGCGAAAGGGTCCGCCCTGCTGGGCATACGGGCCGTCATCGCCGAATCCTACGAGCGCATCCACCGCGCCAACCTGGTGGGCATGGGCATCCTGCCCCTGGCCTTTCTGGAAGGGCAAGGCTGGCGGCAGCTCGGCCTTGCCGGGAACGAATCCTTCCACTTCGAAAACGTCGAGGCGGGCGTCAGGGACGGAGCGCTCATCACCGTGGTCGCCCGGGACGGCGGCCGTGAAACCCGCTTCCAGGCCCGCCCTCAAGTGCTCACCGCGGCGGAACGCCATCTCATCGCCGAAGGCGGCATCCCCTCCAGCGTGCTGCGCGGCTTCCTGAACGACGCCGCCGAGGCGGGCGCCGCAAGCCGGGACTCGAACACCTAACGACACTCAAGACGACATCATGGAACTGGACCTCGTACTGACCAACACCCAAATCATGCTCCCGAGCAAGGGGCTGACGCCGGGGCAGATCGGAATACACGACGGCCGCATCGCGGCCATCGCCGAGCCCGGCCTGGCCTTGCGGGCGAAGGAAACCATCGACTGCCAAGGGCTCTGGACGCTGCCCGGCGTGATCGATCCGCACGTGCATTTCGGCTTCGGCTCGCCCGAGACGGACTTCCAGACCGAATCGCGCTTCGCCGCGCTCGGAGGCACGACGACCGTGCTGTCCTTCCATCGCTCGGCCGACATCCGCGAGTCCTTCGAGCCGGTCCGGGAACGCGCCGAACGCCAGAGCTGCATCGATTTCGGCTTCCATTTCGGCATCACGAGCCATCTGCACGTGGAGACCCTGCAAGAGATCTCCCGCCGCTTCGGCGTCCCTTCCTACAAGCTCTACATGATGTACAAGGGCGCCGCGGGCCTGTCCAAGGGCTTCACCGACATCGACGACGGCCTGCTGTTCGCCGCCCTGCGTGAAACCGCCAAGATTCCCGGCGCCGTGCTGGGCGTGCACTGCGAAAACGTCGAGGTGATCCCCTTGCTGCGCGACCCTTTGCGCGCCGCGGGGCGCGACGACCTGAAGGCATGGAATGAGCAGAGCCCCGACTTCCTGGAGGCCGAGAACGTGCATCGCGTGTGCTATTTCGCCACCAAGACCGGCACCCCGGTGAACATCGTGCATCTGAGCAGCCGTGAAGCGCTGAACGAGGTGCGCCGCCACCGGCTCAGCCCCGATGCGCCGCCCATGTATGTCGAGACCTGCCCGCACTATCTTTTCCTGAACGACGAGTCCCCCGCCGGCACCTACGCCAAAGTCAACCCGCCGGTGCGCGGGCAGGCCGACGTGGAAGCGATGTGGGAAGGCGTCCTGGACGGATCCGTCACCACCATAGGCTCAGACCACGTGCCGCGCAAGCGCGCAACCAAGGACAAGGACATCTGGGCGGCCAGCAATGGCTTTCCGGGCACGGGCATGATTCTGCCCATCCTGCTGCACGAAGGCTATCACAAGCGCCGGGTTCCGCTCGAGACCCTGGTCAAGGTGGCCAGCGAGAATTCCGCCCGGATCTACGGGATGCCGGGCAAGGGCAGCGTGGAAATCGGCAAAGACGCCGATCTCGTGATCGTCGACCCCGAACTCGAAAAAACGGTCGACCCGGCCACTCTCGAATCGAACTCGGACTATTCGCCGTATGAAGGGATGACGCTCAAGGGTTGGCCGGTGCGTACCCTGGTCCGCGGGCGCACCGTCGCGCTGGACGGCCGCATCACGGAAGAAGCAAGCAGATCACCCGGCGGACGCTTTCTGCGGCGCCTGCATCCCTGACACCCCCGAACTTTGATTCATTAGGAACAGACATGAGCGAAACCAAGAGAATTTGGGACGACTTCCTGACCGAACGCGACAAGCAGGTCTTCAAGGCCGCCGGCTACGGCAAGCGCGGCGGCTTCGGCAAGCGGCCGGCGCTATTCATCATCGACGTGCAATACAATTTTTGCGGCGACAAGCCCGAAGACATCCTGGAAGGCCTGAAGCAGTACCGCACGCATTGCGGCAAGGAAGCCTGGGATGCGGTGGCGCACATGGTGCCGCTGCTCGAACTGGCCCGCGAGAAAAACATTCCCGTCTTCTACACGGAAAGCGGCCGGCGGCCCGACCTCCTGGACAGCGGCGTCCAGGTCGGCAAGAACCACCGGGGCACCGAGAAAACCGTGGTGGCGAATACCCACGCCACCGAAACCGTCGCTCCGCTGGCGCCGCGCCCGCAGGATATCCGGATCACCAAGCAGAAGCCGTCGTGCTTTTTCGGCACCATCTTCATGAGCCACCTGAATTTCCTGGACGTCGACACCTTGATCCTGGTGGGCTGCGCAACATCGGGTTGCCTGCGCGCGACCGCGGTGGATGCGTATTCGTACAATTTCAAGGTGATCGTTCCCGAAGAAGCCTGCTTCGACCGCTTCCAGGCCAGCCATGCCGTGAACCTGTTCGATCTGAACTGCAAGTACGCGGACGTGATTCCCGCCGCCGAAGTCGCCGGCTACCTGCGCGATCTGCCGGCGCCCGGCGGCGGCGCGGCGTGAACGGCCAGGCCGGAGGCTCCGCCCGATGTCCGACCAGACCGGCTCGATCAGCCCGCAACATACTCCGGTCTTTCTGCTGACGGGATTCCTCGGCAGCGGGAAGACCAGCCTCCTGAGCCGGCTGATACACCGGCCCGAATTCTCCGACACCGCGGTCATCATCAACGAGTTCGGGGAGGTCGGCCTGGACCACATGCTGGTGGATCGGTCCAGCGACGCCGACATCGTATTGCTGGACTCCGGATGCCTGTGCTGCGCCATGAGCGGATCCCTGCAGCACAGCCTGGAATCGCTCTATTACCGGCGCCTCCGGAAGGAGATCCCCCATTTCGAGCGCATCGTCATTGAGACCTCGGGGCTGGCCGATCCCGGCGCCGTCATCAACACCATAGGCGGGGATCCGGCGATCGCCCGACGTTTCCGGCTGGCGGGCGTCATCACCACGGTCGACGCCATCCATGGGCTGGACGCCATCGGCGCCTATCGCGAGGCGGCGGCCCAGCTCGCGGTCGCCGATCAGATCGTCCTTACCAAGACCGACCTGCTGGAAGACCCGGCGGCGGCGATGGACCTGCGCCGGGAGCTCGGCACCCGGAATCCCCATGCCGAAATCCAGATCGGACAAGCGCTCGATGCGGCGGGAATCCGCCGGCTGTTCACGAGCGCCGAGACCCGGGCCCTTGAACCGGCCTCGGCCCATTCCGGCATGCGCAACCCCGCGCTGGGCCATATCTTCAAATACGGCATCACGGCACAGACTTTCCATCTGCGCAACCCTGTAAGCTGGCCGGCCTACGCCGACTGGGTCCACGCCATGCAGCGCCGCCACGGCGCATCGCTGCTGCGCGCCAAGGGCATTTTGCGCATGGAAGACGGCGATTTCTACGCCATACATGCCGTGCATCATCTCTTCAGTCCCCCGCTCAAGCTGCGGCGCGCCGTCGAAGGGCCCCAGCAAGGCGCGCTGGTCCTGATCACCGAGAACCTCAGCCGAGAGGAACTGGAGGAGACCGTCGCCCTGCTGCGGGGCTAAGCCCTATTAATGTCAACAGTTAATAGAGATCAGTTTTCATCGCCATGCTGAATAGCGCGGTATTTAGGGTAATCACCAAGCCAATTTCCCGATATAACCCCATACAACTGTTGACATTTACTGACTCCACCAATACAGTGTCAACACTATGCGGCGCAAAGCGCCGCCGCCCACATTCAATGCACAAGGAAGTCGCCATGTCTCACTCCATCGTTCCGTCCTTCCAGCCTCATCGCCGCAGTCTCATCGCCGCGGCGCTCGCCGCCGTGCTCGGCGCCGCGGCCGTCTTGCCGGCCGCGGCCCAGGGCGACGGCGCGGCAGGCTATCCGAACAAGCCCGTCAAGCTCGTCGTTCCCTTCGCGCCCGGCGGCCCCACCGACATCACCGCGCGCCTCATCGGCGAGGCGCTGTCCAAAAAATGGAACCAGCCGGTGGTCATGGAGAACCGGGCAGGCGCCGGCGGCACGATAGGCGCGGCAAGCGTTGCGAAAGCGGCGCCCGACGGCTATACCCTGGTGCTGGGCGTCACGGGCTCCCACTCCATCGCCGGCTCGCTCTACAAGCAGCTGCCCTATGATCCGCAGGCCGACTTCGAGCCCATCAGCCGCGCCGTCATTTATCCGAACGCCATCCTGGCGAACCCGGCCCTGCCCGCCAACAACCTCCAGGAATTGATCGCGCTGGCGAAGAAAGACAAAGAGCTGCACAGCTACGGCACGGACGGCAACGGCACGGCCTCGCACCTGACGATGGAACTGCTGAAGGAACGCGGCGGCTTCAAGCTCGACGCCGTGCAATACAAGGGCGCATCCCCCATGCTGAACGACCTGGCGGCGGGATTCATCCAGGTCGGCATCACCGGCCTGCCCTCGGCTGAAACCCTGCTGCAAGCCGGCAAGGTGAAGCTGATCGCAATCACCACGGACAAGGATTACAGCGAAAAAGGCTACCCCACGATCGCCGGACAGGGATTCCCCGGCTTCGCGGCCGCTCCGTGGTCCGGCTTGTTCGCGCCCAAAGGCACGCCCAAGGAGATCGTCGCGAAGATCTCCAAGGATGTGAACGAAATCATGAACAGCGCCGAAATGAAAGAGAAAATGAAAGGCCTGGGCCTTCAGCCCCTGCCCAACACGCCTGAGCAATTCAAGACCGAACTGGCCCAGGAAGCGGCGAACTGGGCCAAGGCGGTCGAGATCTCCGGCGCGCGCGCGGAATGAACGGCTGCTCGATAGGTGTTCTTGAAGATGGATTCCATGCATGATCCGATGAGCTTCGATGCCGAATTCGACGTGCTCGTCATTGGAGCGGGCGGCTGCGGGCTGGCGGCGGCCTTGGCCGCCCATGACAACGGCATGGACGTGGCGATCGTCGAGAAGATGGACCGCGTCCAAGGCAACACCCTGCTTTCCAGCGGTTCGATACCGGCGGCGAACACACGCTTCCAGCGCGCCGCCGGCGTCGTGGACAGCCCCGACACCTTTGTCGCGGACCTGGAGCGCGTGGCCGGCCGCCACGACGCGCCCGAGCTGACGCACCGGCTCGCGAGCATTTCAGCGGAACTGGTCGAGTGGCTGGTCGACAAGGCCGAGGTCGAGATGACGCTGGTGGAAACCTACAAGCACATCGGCCATCGGGTGCATCGCCTCCACTCGCCGCCGTCCAGGCGCGGCTCGGACCTGGTCGACGATTTGCTCGCGGCCGTGGCAAAGCGCGAAATCCCCATCGCGTTCGGCAACCCGGCCATCGAGCTGCTGGCCACGCCCGACGGAAGAGTGGTCGGGGCCGTCACCGAAACCAGGACGGGCGAACGCACCGCCATCGGCGCCAAGGCCGTCATTCTGGCCACCAACGGCTTCGGCGCCAATCGCGAATTGCTGGCGCGGTTCTGCCCGGAACTCGCCGCCGTGCCCTACGGGGGCTCGGTCGCCAGCGAAGGCGAAGCCATACGCTGGGGCGAGCAGCTCGGTGCGGACCTGGCCAATATGGGCGCCTATCAGGCGCACGCGAGCCTGGCCGACCCGCATGGCTCGCTGGTCACCTGGACGGTCGTCGAAAAAGGCGGCGTGATCGTCGACCGGCACGGCCTGCGCTTCGGCGACGAGACCATCGGGTATTCCGCATTCGCCGCCCAGGAGCTGGAGCGCGAAGGGCCGTTCTACGTGATCGCCGACACGCGCGTGCGCGACGTCACCGCCGCCGGCCAGGAAGAATACGCGGAATTATGCGCGCACGGCGGAGTGATCGAAGCGCCGGATGCCGCAAGCCTGGCGCAAAGGCTGGGGATCGACGCCGCCAACCTGTCCGCCACGCTGGACGGCGCCATCGCCGCGGCCAAGGGCGTGGCGCAGGACCGGCACGGGCGCCAGGCCTGGGGCCTCGGCCCCTTGAGCGCCCCATACACCGCCACGCGCATCGGGCCCGCCTTGTTCCATACGCAGGGGGGCCTGAGGGTCGACCTGGACGGCCGGGTGCTGAAGCGGGGCCGGCCCATTCCTGGGCTGTACGCAGGCGGCGGCGCCGCCTGCGGCATCAGCGGCGCCAAGGGCGGGCTGGGCTATATGTCGGGCAACGGCCTGCTCGGCGCGCTGGGCCTGGGCTATCTCGCGGGCAAAGCCGCCGCGAGCGACGCCTCGGCCGCCCGCGCATGAATTCGGTTTTGCATCAGGCGGCAGAAGCCGCCAACGCGGAAAGGTAGGCAAGATGAATCCAGAGAAAGATCCCGGCGGCGCTTCCACTCCCACGAAACCGCTGGCGGCTTTTGCCAGCGGCGTGGCCTGCGAGCGCCTGGCCGAACATGAGAAGCACGAGACGCTCCGGCATCTGCTGGATACGCTCGGCGCGTGCGCGGCGGGAATCAACCAGCCCATCGTCCAGGCGGTGGCCGCCCTATGCGGCCAAAACGGCATGATGCGGGGCGACGTCCCGGTGGTCGCTTCCGCGCTGACCACCGATGTCCTGACGGCAAGCTACCTCATGGCGGCGGCGGCGCATGCCCTGGAAATGGACGACGGGAACCGGGAAGGCTCCATCCACCCCGGCACGGTCGTCGTTCCGGCCGCCCTGGCCATGGCCCATCAACAGAACGCCGACGGAAACACCTTGCTGTCGGCGGTCGTCGCCGGCTACGAGGTCGCCGTCTCGGTCGCCGAATGCCTGCATCCGCACGCCAGCAAGCGCGGCTTCCAGACCACGCCGGTCGCCGGAACGCTGGGCGCGGCCGCCGCGGCCGGCAGGGTGCTCGGCCTGAATGCCGAGGACATGGAGAACGCGCTGGGCATCGCCGCCAGTTCGTCGTCGGGGATCTTCGCCTATCTGTCCGGCGGCGGCAACATCAAGAAGCTGCACCCCGCGCATGCGGCCCGCGAAGGCGTGTTCGCCGCGCTGCTGGCGCGGCAAGGCGTCGTGCAGGGCCCGCGCAACGCCGTGGAAACGCGCTGGGGCGTCCTGCAGGCATTCGGCGGGCTGGAGGAATGGGCGGGCAAACCGCAAGGCCGGCGGGAATTGGCGGTGGTGCGCTCCTACCTGAAGCCCTACCCCTGCTGCAGGCACATCCACCCGGCCATCGACGCCCTGCTCCGGCTCCGGCTCGACCACGGCATCCGGCCGGACGACGTCGCCGCCATCTCGGTGGGAACCTACGAAGCCGCGATGCCGCATGCGGCGCTTCCCTGGGACACCTTGAACGTGGCGCAACTGAGTTTTCCCTACGTCATGGCGATCGCCATGATGAACGGCGCGGTCGATCTGCCGGCCTTTTCCGAAGCGCAGCGCGGCAGCGCGGCGGTCGGGCGCCTGGCGGCCAAGGTCAGTGTCCACGTCGACCCGCAATGCCAGGCGCTCTACCCGGCCAACGGCCCGGCGCAAGTCACCATCACGCTGAACGACGGCGCCTCGCACAGCCTGTTCGTGCCCGAACCCATCGGTTCGCCGGACCTGCCCTTGTCCGACCAGGCGCTGATCGAGAAATTCCGCCTGGCCACGGCCGCAATACCGAGCCGGGACGAGACCCGGGCGCTGGCGGTCTCGAGCCTCGCCGGCAACGCGCTGCCCGACGCTCGCACGCTGATGCGCCTCCTGGCGGGCTAGGACAGCGATCCGTCCCGGGCGCGCGCGTGCCCCCGCTTTGCCTTTTTACGTTTCTACATGGAGATCGAAATGAAAGCGAAGGTACTCTCGGCCATCGGGAAGATGGCATGGGTCGCGTCCCTGGCGGCGCTGCCGATGTCGGCGGGCGCGGCAAGCCCGGCCGACGCGCAAGACTACCCGAACCGGGCCGTGCGCATCGTCGTGCCGTTCGCGGCGGGCGGCGCGACGGACCTGTTCGGACGCCTGATCGCGTCGGAACTCACCGGCACGCTCAAGCAGCAGTTCATCGTCGAGAACAAGCCGGGCGGCGGCGGGAACATAGGTTCGAACCAGGTCGCCAAAAGCTCCGCCGACGGCTATACGCTGCTGTTCGGCGCGGCCGGCAACATCGCCGTCAACCCGTCGCTCTTCAGCAATATGCCGTACAGCCCGTCCAAGGACCTCGCGCCCGTGGCGCTCATGGGCTCGTCGATGAACGTACTGGTGGTGCCCTCGTCCCTGCCGGTCAAATCGGTGCAGGAGCTGATCGAGCTCGCCAAGGCCAAGCCGGGAGAGCTGAACTACGGCTCGTCCGGCAACGGCGGGACCACGCATCTGTCCGGCGAGCTGTTCAACAGCATGGCGCAGACCAGGATCGTCCATGTTCCGTATCAGGGCAGCGGCCCCGCCATGGTCGACCTGCTGGCGGCGCGGGTGCAGATGATGTTCGACAACCTGCCTTCGTCTTCCCCGCATATCCAGCGTGGCGAGCTGAGGGCGCTGGGCGTGACCGGCGCGAAGCGGAGCGCCCTGCTTCCCGACGTGCCCACGATCGCCGAATCGGGCCTGCCCGGTTTCGAAGCCACCACCTGGTTCGGCTTGTTCGCCCCCGCCGGCACGCCCCCCGCCGTCATAGAAAAAATCAACGCGGCCGTGAATCAGGCAATGGCCAAGCCCGCGATCATCGAACGCCTGCGGCAATTGGGGACCGACGCCGCCACCGGGACACCGGCCAGCTTCGCGGAGCTGGTGGCCAAGGACACCGCCAAGTGGGCCAAGGTCATCAAGGACGCGAACATCGTCATGAACTGAGCCGTCACCGCAAGGTGTCGAGCAAGCGGCTCCAGGACATGGCGCCGTAGCGCTCGACGCCGTCGGGCGCCAGCAAGGATGCCAGGCCGGGCAGCACCGGCGCCGACAGTTCGCGGATCTTCCCTTCCAGCATGGAATCGGGCAAAGGGCGGTCGGGGCCGCCTTGGGCGCTCAGGCACTCCGCCTCATGGGTTGCGCCCGCGGCGGTGTCCACGACCACCCGGGCGGGCCGGTCGTGGGGCGGCTCCAAGGCCGCCTCGTACGGCCGCAATTCGACCATCTTGCGCAAGCGGGCCACCAATGGGTCGTGCAGCGCGTCGCTGGAAAAGGCCGGCGCGCCGCCGGTGCCGAACACGAAGGGCGCGGCCACCATGTGCGGCATGGAAAACTTCGCGCCCAGGGTGGTCGTCGGTTCCGGATTGGACAGCGTCAGCGCCAGAGGATGCGTATAGACGCGGATGCTGCGAAGATCGCGGGCGTCCAGCGCGTGCTCGCGGACGAGATCGAGCACCGCCTCGACCGCGGAATGCCCGTGCTGGCAGCAGGCGTAGACCTTGTGATAGCCCGACGCGATGGACCATTCCGCGCCCAGACGGTCGTCCAGCGCGCTGAAGTTTTCCGTCGCGCCGAGAATGTCGCGGTACACCGCCGGGATGCTGGATTCCGCGCCGTGAATGCCGCAAGCCGCCCAGTCGGCGCACTGCAGGCCGTTGACCGCCCCCGCGGCGGCCCAGCCGTTGCGGATCAGCACCCCTTCCACCAGATGCGGGCGGGGGCCCATCGAGGCGGTGGTTGCCGCCGCCGTGACGGCGCCGAAGAGCTCGGCGCCGTCGCCGCCGCGCGCCATCACCACGCCCGCGGCGGCGCCTACGCTCGACCAGAGGGCATGGCCGTGCACGGCGGGCCGGGCGAACCGAAAGCTCATTGCAATCCGCGTGACCACTTCGTATCCCAGCACCAGGGCCCGCAAGACCTGTTCATACCGGAGGTCGAGGGCTTGCGCCTCTGCCAGCAAGGCCGGCAGCACATAGATGCCGGCATGGCAGATGGTCTTGCGGAACCCTTCGTCCAGTTCGCACCAGTTCCCGGCCAGCGCATTCAATGAAGCCGCCTGGTGGCGGTCGGCCAGGGGAAGGCCGGCGGCGAATACCGCCGACTCGCCGCAACACGGCCGGGACAGCACTCTTGCGCGATAGCGCGCCGGTTCGGGCTCCAGCGAGCCGGCGATCATGGCGGAAATATCGTCCGACACGACGAAGGCCGCCCGCCGCCGCATGGGCGCGGGTATGTCTTCCCAGCGGCAGGCCGCCGCCCAATCGCAGAGCCGGCGCAAGCCCGCGGAGAAATCGTCGGTCTGGTTCACGGATTCTTTCCTTGTTCAGGTTGGCCGGACCGTATCGGGCAGGTGCCGGACGAGATGGTTGGCCGCCCGCTCGATGTGCGAACGCATCAGGGACTCGGCAAGCCCGCTGTCGCGGCTTTTGATGGCCCGCACGATCTGCCAGTGCTCGGCGTAGGCGTCGTCCTTGCGTTCGAGCACGGTGCCGGAATGCCGGCGATAGATGCGCAGCAAGTGATACAGGTCGCCGCACAGCGCGGCGATGATGCGCTGGTTGCCACAGGCGCGGACGATGCGTTCATGGAAATCGAAGACGCGTGGCTGCCGGGCCCCGCTGACGCGCTGCTGCCGGTCTTGCTCCATTTCGTTCAGGAGCGCGTCGATCTCGTCGTCGGGCATGCGTTGCGTGGCGAGATTGCAGGCCATGCCTTCCAGGGCCATGCGCATCTGGAACAGCTCCAGCGCGGACTCCGCCGAAAGCGACATCACCCGGGCCTTGATGTACGGCTCACGGGTGACGAGCTGTATGCCTTGCAGCCGCCGGACGGCTTCGCGGACCGGCCCGCGGCTCACGCCGAATTCCTGCGCCATCGACACTTCGTTGATGATGCTGCCCGGCGGCAGGCGGCCATCGTAGATGGCGTCCAGGATCCTCTGGAAGACGGCGTCCGCCAAGGGAACCTGAGTCTCTTGTTTGTTGATTGCCGTTTCAGTCGCGCTCATGGTGGTCATGTTCCTAGCCTATCAAACACTTTGTAAAAGTGTCAACTCTTTTCAATAACGAAATGAATCGGTCCGGAGCCCGGCCCCGGAGTTGTCTATACTTCCTGTTCCATCTCCGTTTCGGTCTAGTATGGTATCCCGCATTCCGCAGCTCCAGCGCTTCGTGTACAGCCATTATTTCTATGGCGGACTGCGACAGGCCATGGGCGTGTTGCTGCCGGCCCTCGTCCTCGCCGGCGCCATGCAGATGTACAGCATCGGCATGATCGCGGCCATAGGCGCCGGCTGCGTGGCCATCCTCGACCAGCCGGGCGGCCCGCGGCGCTACGGCGTCAACGGCATGCTGGCCGCGATCCTGCTGGGTTCGGCGACCGCCCTGCTGACCGGGCTCGCCTCCGCGCACGGCCTGCTCATCTGGCTGCTCGTCCCGGCTCTGTGCTTCGTGTTCTCCATGCTCACGGTGTTCGGCAAGCAGGGCGGCCTGCTGGGCTTCGCCTTCCTGCTGATCATGACGCTGACGATGCGCGTCCCGCTGAGCCCGCACGAAGTGCTGCAGCACACGCTCTATTCCTTCGGCGGCGGCGCGTTCTATTTTCTTTTCAGCTTCGCGACCCATCGCATCTTCTGGCATCGGGAAGAGCAGCACGCGCTGTCGGCCGCGCTGTTCGCGACGGCCGACTACATGGCGGCGCGCTCCGCCTTCTACGACGTGAACACCGAACTGGAAGCCAACTACCGGCGCCTGATCCATGCGCAGTCGTCCATGACGGAAAAACACCAGGCGGCCCGCGACACCGTGCTGCGCGAACTGCCGCGCGGCCACGGGCGGAACGACCGGCTGCGGATCGCGTCGCTGAACGTCTTCATCGACATGGTGGCCCTGCTGGACACGCTGGTGGCGACCCACACCGACTACGCCACGCTGCGCCGCCGCCTGCCCGACGGCGACGTCATGATCTTCGCGCGCGACGCCTTGCGCAAGCTGGCGGGCAATGTGGAGCATATCGCGCTGTGCGTGGCGCGCGGCAAGGCCGCCAGCGAACGCAACAGCGTCAAGGCGGAACTGCGCGCCATCGAATATGAACTGGTGGGCTACCGTGGCGACGGCATGGCGGAAAACGAGCCGGAAATCTACGCGCTGCTGGTGCAGATCCTGCGCCGCCTGCGCAACGCGGCGCGCCTGGTGGAGCGCATGGCGCAGCACACCGGCAGGCAGGCCGGCAGCGAGCTGGTGGACATGCGGCTGGACAAATCCCTGGACCGCTTTTTGTCGAGGCAGACTTGGCGGCTGGGCATGTTCACCAGCAACCTGCGGCTGGATTCCTCGCATTGCCGCTATGCGCTCAGGGTGGCCATGGCCGCGCTGCTGGCGCTGACCGTATCCGCCGCGCTGGCCCGGACCGGCTTGCTGAACCGGATGGTCCCGGGCCTGAGCGCCCACAGCTACTGGATCGTCCTGACCATCCTCGTGGTGATGAAGCC
>JACDJC010000342.1_pt1 | contig 58094 bp, 66 predicted proteins | sample 7454191 | NCBI WGS metagenome assembly JACDJC01 (sample SAMN14253291, study PRJNA609438) | sludge metagenome | isolation source: sludge after 25d culture with pyrite and EDTA | collected 2018-12-20 | reverse complement strand
TGCCGCATAAGTCTGCCCACGTTGGCGTAATCGCACGGCCTGTTTTCGTTTCTCTTCCTTCGCCGCTGCCGGAAGGCTTCTCGCGTCTTCTCTTTTCATCCTTGAAGTATATCATGTTCTATATCCATGCCGGGTTAATAACCTTTCCGTTCTTGATGTGGGTCGCTTGTACGTAAGGTGTTCCAGATTCAACCAAAATGTCACGAGTTGGTCCGACATACCCGTTGGTGATCTTCTGCGTGGCCTGGTTGACTGCCAGAACGGCCCAATGCGCCGGCACCTCACCCAGCCACTCCACGCCGGAGTCTTTCATCGGGACATCGGGATCAAGGCCCTTGGTGACGGCGTGGGAGATGACCGCCTGGCGTTTCTCTTTGAGCAGTTTGATCAGCCGCTCCTGCTTGGCGATCAGTTGATCGATGCGGGCGGTTTCGTGGTCGAGGAAGGCGGCGATAGTGCGTTGTTCTTCTGGGCTGGGGAGCAGCACCTCAAGGGACTTGAACATGTCAGGATCGAGATCCCACTGGTTTACCCTGATCCCCTTTGAGTAGCGGAGGTATTGGGAAATGTACTGGGGGCACCTCAACAGGTAGTGGACGTATCGCGCATGGTAGCTCTTACCCTTCGAGCCTACAGGCTCGTAGACAAAGTATGCAGGGCTAACTATTCCCTCATAATTCGATACGGCAACCGAACCCTGCCAGGCCTTCATTTTGTTGAGCACCAGGTCCTTTGGCTCTACTAACTGGTAGGCAGACAAGTCATCGGATGCCTTATTGTTGTTGTCATCTCGACTATTCTTGAAAACCACACCGTGGTCTCGATAAACGGAAAGTAGTTCTTTTTTTGAGTGACCTGTTCGCTTTGTTCGCTTAAATAGATGTCCGATACGGATGACGTCCCATGAAGCAGGAACTGGGCCCAACCACTGGATCGCAGAATTTGAATAGTCTGAGTAAGACTGATACCTCTCCGTCACGAATGCACCTCCGCCAGCAACTCCATGATCTCCCGGCTCACCGCATCCAGGTCCGCATCAATCTCTTCGAGTGAACGGGGTGGGGTGTATTGGTAGAAGTGTCGGTTGAAGGGGATCTCGTAACCGACAATACCCACTTTGCCGTCCTTGTCGTCCGTCTTGCCCTGGTCGATCCAGGCATCGGGCACGTGGGGCAGTACCTCGCGTTCGAAGTAGTCCTGAATGTCTTCGTTCAGCGGTACGTTCTCGTTATCGCGTAGGTCCGTGTTTGGTTCCGGCTGGCCCTTGGTAGTGCAGATCTCTGCCGCATCATCCTGTTCGCCCAGGTGCTTGCAGATCAGCTTGAAGGCGGTGCCGGGGAGTTTTTCATGCAGGGCCTTTTTGAGTGCCTTCTGAAACCGGTCACGGCTCAGGTAGCGCTCATCCAGCTTTTCCAGGGCGCTGAGGATATCGTCTGAAACTGTTTGTGGCAGCTTCTCCCACGCCTTGTCGGCCTGCAGCGCCGCCCGCCGTTCTGCATCCTGAGGATAGAGCGCCAGTTTGAGAGGACGTTCTACCGTGATACGCCGATAACCAAACGCCCGGGTGTCAAAGATCTTGCAGGTTTCGGAGGGTTCGAAATCGCCGTACTCCCGGACGATGGTCCCGATCTGCTCATCGGTGAGATAGCTGCGCTTGGAGCCGAGGGATTTGCGCATCTTGGCGAACTGGCCGGTGGCGTTGATCAGCTGCACCTTGTTTTTGCGCTCGGCGGGTTTCCGGTTGTTGAGTATCCAGATATAGGTGGCGATGCCGGTGTTGTAGAACATGTCGGTGGGGAGGGCGACGATCGCCTCCAGCAGATCGGCCTCCAGGATGTAGCGCCGTATTTCACTCTCGCCACTGCCGGCCCCGCCGGTGAACAGGGGCGAGCCGTTCAGGATGATGCCGATGCGGGAGCCGGTCGCTCCCGGCGTCCTGCCTCCCGCGACAGTTGGGCCTCCTGCCCAGCGCATCTTGCTGATCAGGTGCAGCAGGAATAGCAATGAGCCGTCTGATACCCGCGGCAGGCCGGGACCGAAACGCCCTTCATAGCCCAGTTGTTTGCTCTCATTGAGTACCTGTTTCTGGACTTTTTTCCAGTCCACACCGAACGGGGGATTGGAGAGCATGTAGTCAAACTGTTGGCCGCGCAGTTGATCATCCGACAGGGTGTTGCCGAGCTTGATATTGGAGATATCCTGCCCTTTGATCAGCATGTCGCCCTTGCAGATGGCATAGGACTCCGGGTTCAGCTCCTGGCCAAAGGTGGCCAGACGGGCCTGGTCGTTGAGTTCATAGAGGTATTCCATGCCACTGGAGAGAAATCCACCGGTTCCGGCAGTGGGATCATAAATCGAGCGCACCAGACCGGATTGGGTCAGTGCCTGATCATCATGGGCGAATACCAGGGCGGTGGTGAGGCGCACGATATCGCGCGGGGTGAAGTGTTCCCCGGCGGTTTCGTTGGAGGATTCGGCAAAACGACGGATCAGCTCCTCGAAGATCAGGCCCATCTCGTGGTTGGGGATGGTGGCCGGGCTGAGGTCGATCTCGGCAAATCGCTTGGCCACCTTGTAGAGCAGGTTGGCCTCTCCCAGTTTGTCGATAAAATCGCTGAAGGCGAAGTGGACAAAGATCGCCCGGGCATCCGGGCTGAAGGCCTGTACATAGCTGTCCAGATTGTCCTGCACCTGGGTCTCACCCAGCTTGGTCAGATCCAGCGGCGAGGTGTTGTAGAACCCTTTGCCCGAGGCGTGCAACAGCAGTTTGTCCTGGGCCTCCAGGGGTATCTCCTGGCACTTCTCAGCCTGGGCCAGCACCTGGGGCTTGGTGTCGCTCAGGACGCACTCGAGACGGCGCAGCAGGGTGAAGGGGAGGATGATACGCCCGTATTGGGACTGTTTGAAATCACCGCGCAGCAGGTCCGCGACCGACCAGATAAATGCAGGCAGGGAAGAGAAGTTTGTGTTCATTCGAGCTCTTGGGTTCTTGTTGTGGGTGATGTCTGTATTACCGATGGGAGTGTGGCCCCATGTCAATCAGGCAGCCAGCCAGCTGTGTCGCATGGCCGGAATAACTCGCTTGTTGATCGATAATAAATACATGGGAAATATACTCCCAAACAGTCCGCTCCATTCTTGTTATTATGCTCAAACCGGGTGCCGGGTGCGAGGTATGATGAAGCAGATTCTGACTTTACCAGAAAAGGCGCGTTATTTGGCATGGAGCTACATAGCGTTATAATTACACTATGTATCTGACCGACCGCCAAACCCGTTTTGTGGATGAGTACCTGATCGACCTGAACGGTACCCAGGCGGCCCTGCGGGCTGGATACAGCCCGTCCGGGGCCCGGCAGGAGGGTTCACGCCTGCTGACAAATGCTGACATTAAGGCCCTGGTGGCCCGCAAACAGGCCCAAACCGCCCAGCGCCTGGAAATAACACGGGAGGATGTGATCAGGGGCCTGGTGAGCGCCATAACGCTTGCCAAGGAGCAGAGTAACCCGATGGCCATGATCCGGGCCTGCCGGGAGATCGGGCTGATGCTGGGGTATTACCGCCAGATGGGAGCACCGAATGGAGTCCCGGCGGATGACCGGGCGATGCTGCGGCGCTTTGAGGCGATGACGGATGAGGAGTTGTTGGGGATTGTAGAGGGCGGATTTATATCCTCATGTGGTTACGGAGATTTGCGTGGATGAGTAGTGCATTGTTGTGCATAGTAGGGCAGTGGTTGCAACGGACGCCACGATAACTTATTGAAAATACAAAAGAAAATATATCTTTTGCGTACTCTTAATCCATTGGTCGTAGGTTCGATCCCTACATGGCCCACCAATCGGCAACGAAGCCCGGACTTAATGTCCGGGCTTTGGTTTTTTAGATGTCACATTTAAACCTGTGACGTAACTGCTTACCCTCATCACTCATAGCTCCCATAAATTGCATTGTAACCGCCAAGAACGCCAAGAAAAGGCCTCGGTTTTCCTTTGTGTGCTTCGCGTTCTTGCGTTCTTGGCGGTTATCTGCTTTTTGCCGGGCATATCTCTGTGCTCTCTGTATGCGGACTGGGGCGAGTAGTTACCCTGCGACTTCAAAAAGCCTGGTTCGATAGTGGATCCGCATGAGACTGCGTGGCAGCCAAATCATCCTTCATGGCCAATTAATGAAATCAGGCGCTTATGAAAGAGTATCGCAAGATTTCCAAGTTGGCAGGGGATACCTACATTCGATGCGATTTGTAAACAATTCCATTGGCTTCTTGCAGTTCGCGCACATAAGCGATGATATAAGATACCTCACGTTTCGATATTTCAGGTTGGGGCGGCATATTGCCATATGGCCAATGGTGTTGTTTGACGCCTTGTAGTGCCGCCCGATAGAACGCCTCGTCAGCATGATGTCCGGGATTATAAATATCGTGGACCAGGGGCGGACCGCTTTTGGTACCGCTGGCATTATCACCATGACAGGAGATGCAACTTTTGTCGTAATATTTCTCGCCTTTAACCGCCGTAGTAGTGAGTTCGGGTACCGTTACAGCTACAGTAGCGTCACTTTCGCCGGGCCCCATGACTTTGGAGGCAATAACCGCCGCACCTCCTACCAGAGCTGAACCGATAACGACGATTTGTATGATCTCAGTGGTTTTCATATGCAATACACTCTGTGTCAAGGTTAAAAATAGATCGAATACACGATTAAACAGATAGGCGGTGTTTATTGATCTGGATCAGAAATAAAAGGCGTTATCAGCCCACACTGCTAAACCAGGGAATTGTCTTTAGCAGCCAGAATGAGAAGCGACTTAAATACCCTGTAATCATGGCGATTCCCATGATGATCAGGATGATCCCGGCGATGCGGTGAATAAGTGGGCCGCGTTTCCGAAACTTTTTCGCGTGATGAAGAAATTGGTCGGTAAACAGTGCGGCCATGACGAAAGGAACACCAAGTCCCAGCGAATAAATCGCCAACAAGCCGATACCGTTACTGATAACACCGGATGTTGCACTGACAGTGAGTATAGCGCCAAGAATCGGGCCAATGCAGGGCGTCCAGCCAAAGGCAAAGGCAAGTCCTAATAGATACGATGACAGTGCCTTCCCGCCGGGTAATTCACCGTGTACACGTATGTCGCGCTGCAGAAAAGACGATTTAAGCAGCCCCGTCATGAATAAGCCAAAAATTATAATAATAATGCCGCCAACAATATTGGCTTCATATTTATAACTGAGCAGCAGTTGGCCCAGTGCGGTTGCACTTGCGCCCAAGGCGATAAACACCGTGGAAAAGCCCAGGACAAAGGAGAGACTCAAGCCGACGATGATCAGCGTCTCTTTTGAAGTGGCGCCACTCTTTCTGATCTCGTCGAGTGATTGACCACCTATATAGGAAAGGTACCCAGGGACCAGGGGCAGTACACAGGGTGAAAGAAAAGAGACGAGTCCCGCTGCAAAAGCAGAGATGACGCTTATGCCTGAAAGTTCAAACATGCTGCGGCCTTGACAGGCTAGGTTTTGGATTGTGATGCGTTGTCATAGCGTTGGGCACTCCAGGTTATGCATAGGATTATCTGGTGATACCCGCCTTTGACTGCTCTTGTCTGATATAGGCAATGACATGGGCAGTTTGTTCAGCTGTTATCTGGGGTACGGCGGGCATGTCACCAAATCCCCAGTGATGCTGTCTTACCCCATCGCGGACCGCCATATGGAACGCAAAGTCCGCATGGTGGGCGGGACGATAGACGTTATCGACAAGCGGAGGTCCTTGTTCAGTGCCTTGGCCATTGCTCCCATGGCATGAAGAGCAATTGGTTACAAACAGTGCTCTGCCTTGCGCCGCATCACCAACAAAGCCTTCCGGCGGCAGGTGAAGCGCAGCGTGACGTGCCGCAGGATCGGGCGCTTCACACGCAGTCAGAAAAATAACAAGACTGAAAAGCAGGTACTTTTTCATGCCAGTTATTCCCCTCTTGATGGGGGTGCTTCACTTTTGAGAAGTTCATCAACAATGCGTTGTAGTCGCTGGACAGGAAGTGCACCAGCAGCGGCAATCACCTGTCCTGTTTTGTTGTTAACAAAGATATTGCCGGGTGTGCCACTGATACCTGACAAAACACCATTCTCATAATCACGCTCTACCCGTTCACGCATCTCCTCGCTTTCCAGGCATTGTTTGAACGGCTTTTCATCGAGTCCGATTTCCACTGCAAGCGGTACAAGGTTGTTCACAGGGAAGCCAGTGCCGTTAGAGGTTGTGCGGGCATAGATAAGGTCAGCGTAACGCCAGAAAGCCTCATTACCACCCAGCTTGGCGGCGCACTCCGAGGCTTCGGCCTGTTTCTGTGCCCCTGGATTGTGGAAATCCAGAGGGAAGTGTCGATAAACCCAGTTCACCTTGCCACCATTGTTATCTACAAGTTGTGCAGCGGACGGGTGGAAGCGTTTACAGAAAGGGCATTCAAAATCGGAGTATTCGACTAGACTGATAATGGCTTCCGGATTGCCACGTATGTGATCATCTCCAGGCGAAACCGTTCTCATATTCTTCGCTTGACGAGAGCTGGCCGACTCCTGCTGTTTCCTTGCTAAAGCCTGTTGTTTATTTACAAAGTTGACAATGCCACGCTCAATGGCTTTATCAAGAATACCCTCTTGATTAATTAACCTGTCCAGTTCAGCTCTTACTTCATTGGCAATAGCTTCTCTGTCTGTCGCTGATAGGTTCGATTCTGCTTGAACGGAGGAGAAGGCAGTGAGAAATACCATAGCCAAGAAAGAACAGAGATATGGCTGTAGGCATTTTATTTTAGTTGGATGTGTCATGTGTTTTGTATCCAAATGGTCGCTTCAAAAATTATGTTGTTGAGAGAAATAGTTTTTCTCTCGACTATCTTTACATACAGCTCATGTGTTTAGGGCCTTGGCAACCGAGTATGCGGTCACTCCAAAAGCTTTTTATATAGGCCAAAATGTGGCTGGCCTGTTGTTCAGAAATAACGCCTTTCCATGCGGGCATTCTCTTTGTCCTTGGTAGCCCATTCAGTATGGTGTGTATGATCTGTTCATCCGTGTGATGCCAGGCATGGGAGGTCTCATTCAGCGGCATTGCCGTTAAATAACCTGGACGTGTAATAAACGTTGGGATGGGCTTTTCGCCAATGCCGTCTTTTTGATGGCAGGCTTGACAATATTCCTGATAGAGTCTCTTCCCGGCAATTACCGATTCCGGATCAGGACGTTGACCTGTGGCAGCAAACAGTCCCGGACTAAAAAATAGTGCAATAATGATAATGTTAAATTTGTGCATGTACGTTGCCCTGTTTACGCTATTTGTAAAGAATCGGCCTCATGCGAAACCATATAGGTGAATGCTGAATCCCGTTTGTGTTAACTTTTCGTATCACGTAAATATTCGACAATCGCTTTCAAACCACAGAAAAGAAGACCCGTATGAAGTCTCTTTTTCATGCTAAGTTCTCCACTTAATCAAAAGTGATATTTTGATTCAATTGGTAACAGCGGCCGGTCAGGATATTCAGCTTTTCATCGCAGTGATGCATCACATGAATAATTCATGTGGCTGAATTTATTGAATCAACACTCCCATTCCGGGAAAAACCTTGATACAGGAAGGCCTGTTTCAGGTTGAGTATCTCAGCACTTGGCCAATCACGGCCTGCAACAGGGTGGAAGTGTTGAATTATGAAACGAGGAGCGGGGGTCGTAGTAGCCGTGTGGGTATCAGGTCAGAGACCCGAGGAGATACGGCAGCGGTGTATTCGTCAGTGAAGGGAATATCAGTTTCTTGGGCTATATCGGTGCAGATCTGGGCGCCGGAAAAAGAGTCGCAGTGGTCACTGCAGCACACATCATCAGCCGCTGCATCGTGTTGCTGATCAGACATCTGGGGACATGCGGCGTGATCGGCATTTTCACTACATGCTACTGAATCAGCATGCCCTGCCGTCATGGAAAAGTCGGAGCCAGTCATGAAAAACCCGAAACTGGTTGAAAACGGCAATACAGCCAGCGTAAGCGCCAGCAGGTACACAGTGATCATTCGGGCTACATGCGTCATGGGTCGCACAATCTCACTTTTTTAAGCGATGTGTCAAGGATTGCAAATGCAGATCGGAATCTATTTTCATCGGCGCGTCTGGAAATGAGACTCAGCAGGAAAAAATTAGTTCAGATATTTATATCGGACTCACAAAATAACAACCATTATCTTGGCAGGATTATAATTACCTGTAGTCCACCGGTCTTTCTGTTCTGTAGTGAGAGGCTTCCCCCGTGGGCAACAGCAATATTCCTGGCGATGGTCAGCCCCAGACCCGTACCGCCTGTCTCTTTGCTACGGGAATTATCAAGCCGCGCGTAGGGCTCAAAAACCCGCTCCATTTGAGAATCAGGAATGCCGGATCCAATATCCGTGATGTTGATCTTCAGATGTTCTTTAGAATCCTCGACCTGGATATCTGCCTGGCCACCATACTTGAGGGCGTTGTCCACAATATTGTTTAGCATGCGACGCAATGAGACAGGGTAGCAGTTAAAGGCACTTCGGGCGCGACCCTGGAGTGTGATCTTCGACCCGGCCTCTTCGCCATCTATTTGTAGGGTCTCTAGCAGGTCATTTATATCCAGCGCCTGTTTCTGCTCCTTGCCGGTTTCATCCCGCATAAACTCAAGCGTGCCCTGCACCAGCTCTTCCATGTCATTTAGATCACGTTCGAATTTGGCTTGTAATCCCGTATCTTCGAGTAATCCACTGCGCAGCCTTAGTCGGGTTATTGGGGTTTTCAGATCATGCGAAATAGCTGCCAGAAACCGGGAGCGCTCATCAACAAATTGGCGTATCTGATCCTGCATGGTGTTGAAGGCTCTAAGGGTACTTTGCACCTCTTCTGGTCCCTCTTCCGCCAAGGGGGGGCGTTGCAAATCCTTTCCCAGCGCACGGGCCGAATCGGCCAGATAGGCGAGCGGGCGTATGATCCATCGTACAGCCAGAAGGGCGACCAGTGCCAGAGTGATAAGGACGAGGCCAAGCGCCAGGATCACCCGAAGTGGCCAGGCGGTCATCTCTTCTGGAAGTTGTTCACCAAAACTGACCCATTGACCATCTCTTAACTGGACTTGAATCAGGTTCGTTCCCTCTGAAGGCAATATCAGCCCTGCCTCAGCCATATGCCGTTGCATCATATCGTGCATGCCTGGCCCTCCACCCATCCGCATCGGTAACTCATTCATTGAGTTAAAATGTTGTCGGGCGGTATGGTCTACCCGACTCAGGTAGACCATATGGTCATCATCCAGATAGTAGTTAAGGACACCACGAAAAAGTGTGCTGTCACTGGTAGGTGCCTGGTCCTTTGCCCCCTGGGGGGGGATCAACAGGCTGATGCGCATATTCGGCCCATCCAGGGCGTCAACGATCTCTTGGCGCTGCACGGGTGGCATCTGATCAAGGATCTTGACAATGCCCGCAATTCGCTGGGCGCTATGAATCCCGACCGCCCGTTGTATCGCCTCACCCCGATCCCTGGTCAGCACCAGTGCAGTGATGGCTTCGGCTAACACCAGGCCAAACAGCAACAGGAGCACCAGGCGACTGAACAAGCTGCGTGGGTAAGGTAGCCAGCTCATCTCTTTTCTACCTTTGCCGAAAAAACGTAGCCTTCCCCGCGCACAGTTTTGATGAGTTGCGGCTCCCTGGCATCTTCGCGTAGTCTTTTGCGCAGGCGGCTGATCTGGATGTCGATGGTGCGTTCGTCGGGCGTCCAGTTCCGGCCCTCCATCTGAGCCATCAGCTGATCACGTGAAAGCACTCTGCGTGGACTGTCGAGGAATATCCGCAGCAGTTTATATTCACCGCCGCTAAGGGAGACAATCACTTTATCCTCGGCGATCAAATGCCGTGCCGCCGTATCCAGAGTCCAACCGGAAAAATGGATCTCTTCGCCGGTTTCTGGTCGGCTGTCCAATAACTCCCTGGCCCGCCACAATACTGCCTTGATACGGGCCTGTAGTTCCCTGGGATTAAAGGGCTTGGGAAGATAGTCATCCGCTCCCATCTCCAGCCCCAGTATCCGGTCCATCTCCGCGCCCCGGGCGGTCAGCATAATGATGGGCACATTGGATTGACTGCGCAGGTTTCGACAAAGGGTCAATCCGTCATCACCGGGTAGCATCACATCCAGTACCACCAGGGTAATATGGTTATGTTCAAACTCCCGCCACATCTGCCGGCCATCTCTGGCAGCCGAAACCCTATAACCACTCTTGCTCAGGTAGGTGGTCAGGAGTTCACGTATCTCCGGGTCATCATCAACTATCAGAATGTGATCGATCTGGGCCATCTCTGAGTACCAATTAGTTCGTGACGTAGTTATATCATCTCCCAACAGCCGATTTTTGTATCAAAGTGTAACAGTTTCAGCTGATGTAAGAGTTCGCTACCCAAGTCAGTCCATTGGATACAATAGTGCTACATGGGGGTGGTTTAATAATCCACAGAGAGAGCAATAGCTCACTTGATATCCCACAGAGTAAGGAGATTGAGATGAAAACTATCACGAAAACTTTAGTTCTTGTTACGGGGCTTGGAGTTGGTCTTGCCGCTACCGGGGCCTTGCTGGCGCAGGGCCCCAGCGGCTACATGGGTGGCCCGGGCATGAACCAGCAGGGATACGGCAACCCCATGGGTCCGGGAATGATGGGGGGGCCCGGTATGATGAATGGTGGGTATGGCAATCCCAACATGATGCAACAAGGCTATGGTAATCAAAACCCTATGGGTCCGGGAATGATGGGAGGACCCGACATGATGAATGGTGGGTATGGTAATCCCAACATGATGCAACAAGGCTATGGTAATCAAAATCCCATGGGTCCGGGAATGATGGGGCGCCCTGGAATGATGAGAGGTCCCGGAATGATGCAAGGTGGCACCATGGGACCCGGAATGATGGGGCAGTGGGGTATCAATCCTGCTGAAAAACTCTCCGCAGTCAAGGCTGATCTGGCCATTACGAATGATCAGCAGGCTGCCTGGGACAACTATGCTGCAGCGGTTCAGGCCCATATAGCACTTGGTCAGGCCAGCCACCAGGCAATGTGGACGCCACAGGGTGGCGTTACCGGACCTGCCCGGAATAACCTTCATCAGGCTATGTGGGAGTCACGGCAGAAAGTGAATAATGCGCTACAGAACCTTCGTGCCGTGCTTTCGCCGGCACAGCAACAGAAAGCACAGTCTCTGTTGGGGCCGAATTGTTTTGGCTGATATTTACGGGACGGGTGAGGCATGCCAGAGCATGTCTCACCCTTGTTTTTTCAATGGATGATTCAGCTGCCAGATAGTGAACTTTCTGAAAGATCGTCTGCCTATCGGACACTGATTGAGCTTACGGATAATTTGATTAATATCTTGCATCTTATGCATCATTTTTCTAAAAAACTGCTTGCGGTTATGCTCTCTTTGCTGCTGGGGCTATCTCCTCTGCAGGGAGCCATAGCAGGATATGCTGCTTTCGATGACCAATCGGAAAACGGCTATCAGTTAGTGAGTCTGCATGACAACATGGCTATGGCAGTTAACCAACACACCCTTGATCAGGATCAGTGTGAAACTGACACAGGTAGCACTGGCCATAGCTGTTTATCTGGCCATTGTGCATCCTGTGCACTGGTCATAGCTCAAGTATCAATCCTTTCTACAATCGACATTTCAAAACCCTTGCTACTTCAAGTAGATGACCGCGTTGTAAGTCAACCGTCAACTTCTCTTTACAGGTAAATGCCCGGCTGGATGCCGAATATGAATATATGCTTACTCAGAAACTGATTTTATCGCCTGAACGGGAAATCAACCTGTATCGCGATGATGATGCGCAAACAGGTATTGGTTCCGGGTTGTCGGATATGGAGTTAGGGCTAAGATTACGTTATGAGGTAGACGGGAGTTTGCGCCGTATGTCGGCGTGAACTGGACCAGGAAGTTTGGCCAGACCGCTGATTTTGCCAAGGCGGATGGCGAGGATGTCAACGATGTTCAGTTCGTTGCCGGTATTTGGATTTGATTCTGATATTTCATTGAGATGATATTTTCCGCCTTTCTGCGGAAGGATGGGTCGGATGACACTGTAATCTCCCCCCGAAAATTAACCGGATATGGATACCAAATAAGCGGCACAACAGCTGGTTTCAGCGGTCGCTGGTACAGTTCAGCGCAGGTGAAAAGAGGTGACACACTGTACCAGACCGATTGTGCCAGCTGCCATAAACCCGATACATCGGGTACTCCCGACTGAAGGAAAGCTGATGCGCAAGGAAAGTATCCTTCGCCTCCGCTGAATGGCACTGCCCATGCCTGGCACCATCCAATTGCCACTTCACGCCGAACGATTATAGAGGGCGGCGAACCATTAGGCGGAAGTATGCCGGGATTTGGTGACCAGTTTAGCAATGCACAGATCGATGACATATTGTCCTGGATTCAGTCTCACTGGTCAGACGAGATTTACAGCAGATGGAATGAACGGAATGCGCAGGACAATTAGCCAAGAGAGCAGGGAGATGACGAGCGACACAAATAATAGTGTCGAGTGTATTAATTTCAAACAGAGGAATAACACCATGTACAGTTTTTCAACACTATTGAACGGAAAGTTGGCAGAGATAGAACAGCAGCTGGTTGAGGCATTGAAGGAGGAGGGGTTCGGCATCCTGACTGAAATCGATGTCCAGGCTACTTTGAAAGAGAAATTAGGTCTCGATAAAAGACCCTACAAGATACTGGGTGCCTGCAACCCACCACTGGCCAATCAGGCCATTGAAGCAGATCCCGACATTGGACTCTTGCTGCCGTGTAACGTGGTGATACGGGAAGAGGAAGACGGCGCAATCCGTATTGCCTTTATGGATCCCTCGGCGGTTTTGAAACTGGTCGAACGGGATAACGTCGATAAACTGGCTGATGAAGTACGTTCCCGACTGCTGCGTGTGCGGGAGAGCATGGGTGGATCCATGACCGACTGAGGTGGCGATGATAGTGCTTGACCTATGCGTAACACATAGGTTGTACATTTATACGCATCAAGCAGTTTTCTGCAAAAAAGTTGTTAGCGAGGTAGTGAATATGCGTATTACAGGAACCATGGTCATGGCACTTTTAGTTGCAGCCGTTTCAGTTCCGGCAATGGCTGACGGTGGACATCATCCAGAAGACGCAGTGGCGAAAGCGGCACCATCATCCATGCCCATGACGAATGGACAGATGCCGATGGCTAATGGACAAATGCCGATGATAGCCGGAGACAAGGACGGCATGCCGATGATGAAATTGATGGAGGAGCGGCACGCCATGATGCAGGCCCATATGACTAAGATGGAAACGCATATGGCCAACATGGAGAAGCTGTTGCAGCAACTGGTTGATCTGCAAAAGAAATAGCAATTAGCCCCAGGCAGGAGGACAGACTGATGCTCACGGTGAATGAATTGGCAATACAGAGTAATGCACCGGCCCATGTAGTGCGTTATTACGTACGCATCGGTCTGATCCTGCCTGCCGATCAGCAGGAGAATGGCTATCGTCTTTTCAAAACTCAGGATGTGAGTCGAATTCGCTTTATACGGATGGCGAAAAACCTCGGATTTACCCTAAATGAGATCAGGCAGATCATGCGGCATGCGGATGTCGACGAGTCCCCTTGTGACGGTGTAAGAAACATTATCCAGCACCGTATTTTGGAAAACCGCATCAAAATTGAAGAGATGCTAAAGCTGCAAACACGCATGGAGCAGGCTCTGGAGCTTTGGGAACTCATGCCAAACGGCGTTCCCACCGGCTCAAGTGTCTGCCACCTCATCGAAACAATCGAAAACGGCGAGAGTAATATCCCTTCAGAAATTCGTGTTCGGAGGAAATGATGAACCAATCTGCTAAGCAAGATGAATCATCTGTTCATGTCGATCCGGTCTGCGGTATGGCGGTTGCCGATACGAGCAAATACCGCTCGGATTTCAAAGGGACCGAATACTATTTCTGCAGTGAACACTGCGAAAATAAATTCCTGGCGAACCCCTCAGACTATTTGGACAATAAAGAAGCACAGCATGAAACCAGACATCATCACGACGAAAAATGTCATGGTGATCATGCCACCAAAGGCAAGGCCCCGATGCCGAATACCAGTGGTGGCTATACCTGCCCAATGCATCCTGAGGTTCAGACAGACAAGCCGGGTCCTTGTCCCAAGTGCGGTATGGCGCTTGAGCCTGTGGGTGAACCCATAGCTGCCACACGCACTGAATATACCTGTCCGATGCACCCGGAGGTTATACAGGATCATCCAGGCAATTGCCCTAAATGCGGTATGGCGCTGGAGCCGCGCACCATTAGCGTCGAAGAAAAGAATGAAGAACAGGACTATATGAGCCGGCGCTTCTGGGTGAGTACGGTATTAGCCTTGCCGGTCTTTGTGCTGGCGATGGTCGCAGACCTCATGCCCACATGGTTACCGGACGGTCTCTCCATGAAAACCGTTCAATGGATTGAATTTGCACTTGCGACACCGATAGTGCTGTGGGGTGGTTGGCCATTTTTTGTGCGTGGCTGGCAGTCGGTGGTGAGTTGGAATCTCAATATGTTTACGTTGATTGGTCTGGGTGTGGCTGTAGCCTGGATCTACAGCGTCATCGCATTATTGTTCCCCGGCATTTTTCCACCCAGTATGCTGCATGTCGACGGGACTGTTTCCGTCTACTTTGAAGCCGCCGCCGTGATCACGGCTCTGGTGCTGCTCGGCCAGGTATTGGAACTGAGAGCACGCAGTAAGACCAATGAGGCAATCAAGTTGCTGCTGGGTTTGGCCCCCAATACCGCACGTATCGTACATACAGATGGCGCCGAAGAGGATATCCCAATGGAATCCGTTATGCCGGGTGACATCTTACGTGTGCGTCCGGGCGAAAAAGTACCGGTGGATGGGGTAGTCACCGATGGAACTAGTGCGGTGGATGAGTCGATGGTCACTGGCGAGCCGATCCCCGTAGAAAAGTCGACTGGTGAATCGCTAATAGGCGCTACTGTTAATGGTACCGGTAGTTTGCTCATGCGGGCCGAGAAGGTAGGAAGCGATACGTTGCTCGCCCAGATCGTGCGTATGGTCAGCGAGGCGCAGCGTTCGCGGGCACCCATCCAGAAGCTGGCGGATGTTGTCGCGGGTTACTTTGTGCCAGCCGTAGTGCTGATTTCGGTAATTACACTGATAGTCTGGGGGTTCTATGGACCTGAACCGCGCCTGGCTCATGCGATTATCAATGCTGTTGCAGTACTGATTATTGCTTGTCCCTGTGCACTGGGTCTTGCAACCCCGGTATCGATCATGGTCGGCACCGGCAAGGGCGCGACCCTGGGTGTGTTGATCAAGAATGCCGAGGCACTGGAGATTATGGAGAAGGTCGACACACTGGTTGTGGACAAGACGGGCACACTGACTGAAGGAAGGCCAAAACTGGTTGCACTACAGACCAGCCAGGGCTTCAAAGAAGATGATGTCCTGCATTTGGCTGCCAGCCTGGAAAGGGCCAGTGAGCACCCGCTGGCGGAAGCCATTGTTCGTGGCGCAGAAGAGCAGGGGGTCATATTGGACTCAACTGATCAGTTTGAGTCCATCACTGGAAAAGGGGTGGCGGGGTCTGTTAAAGGGCGCAGGGTAGTGCTTGGCAACCTCACGTTGTTCGAAGAACTTTCCATTGATCCGGGTGATTTACCCGATCTGGCTGAAACCGGCCGCAACCAGGGACAGACCGTTATGTTTGTAGCCATTGATGGCAAGGCTGCCGGAATCATTAGTGTGGCCGATCCTATCAAGGCATCCACTGCACAGGCGATTAGTGATCTGCATGCTGAGGGTGTGAGGGTAGTGATGCTGACAGGAGATAACCGCACCACCGCCATGGCCGTTGCAGACAAGCTTGGTATAGATCAGGTCGAAGCGGAGGTATTGCCCGATCAAAAAGCGGCGATCGTCAAAAAACTACAGGCAGAAGGCAGCGTCGTTGCGATGGCCGGAGATGGTATCAATGACGCGCCGGCCCTGGCTCAATCCCATGTGGGCATCGCCATGGGTACGGGTACGGATGTGGCCATGGAAAGTGCCGGTATAACTCTGGTCAAGGGTGACCTGCGCGGTATCGTTCAGGCGAGACGGCTAAGTCGGGGGACCATGCGGAATATTCGCCAGAATCTATTCTTTGCTTTCATCTATAACGCACTGGGCGTTCCGGTGGCGGCTGGTGTCTTATATCCCGTATTTGGGTTGTTACTCTCGCCAATGATTGCCGCGGCCGCCATGAGTTTCAGTTCCGTGTCAGTTATCAGTAATGCATTAAGGCTTAAACGGATTCGTATTTAGAGAGGAGATTATAATGTACAACAGTGGGCACATGTTTGGCTTTGGTTGGGGCTTTATGTGGATATTCTGGATCTTTGTCATCGTGGCGATTATCTGGGCGATCAAGGCATTTACAAGCAACAGCGATAATCAAGAAAAGAAACCCAGGTCTGCGGAAGAGATCCTGAAAGAGCGCTATGCAAAAGGAGAAATTGATCGTGAAGAGTTTGAACAGAAGCGCAAGGATTTAAACGGTTAACGACACGTAACTACTCGCTCCAGTCCGCACACAGAGAGCACAGAGATATGCTCGGCAAAAAGCAGATAACCGCCAAGAACGCGCAGCACCCAAAGGAAAACCGAGGCTTTTTCTTGGCGGTTACAATGCAATTTATGGGAGCTATGAGTGATGGGGGTAAGCAGTTACAACGACACATGAGTAAGATATGAAATCACAACATCAACTGAAGCCTACAGGCACGTGGGAGGTCCTGCGTCGTATCAGGATTGCCACCACGAAACACGTTGATTTTTTTACTGTGGAAGATGTTATCAGTGAATTGGCGGGGGGTTAAAAAATAGCGATAGATAATGACAATCGGGAACTGTGGGTTCGATACGACGCCAGTCAAATGAACCATCAAGCAATAGTCCAGGCATTAACTGGCGCGGGTTTTCCTCCGCTAACCTTTTTTATTGGTGATCAAGTCACCGCCACAGACGTTGATTCCGGTGGTTTACCGTCATCGGTCGCGGCTATAAGTTTCAAAATTTCCGCAAAATTTTCCCGCTGCAGATAATCCAGAAATGTTTTGGCCGCCCGCGACAGATACTTACCCTTGCGGTGTACCGCATACCAGTTGCGGTTCAGTGGGAAGCCCTCGACATCCAGTAAAACCAGTTGTTTGCTCTGAAGCTCCAGTTTGAGGCTAAAGGATGAGAGGATACTGATACCCAGGTCGGACATGACGGCCTGCTTAATCGCCTCACCGCTGCCAAGTTCCATATAGGGTTCGATATCAATGCCACGCTCCCTGAACATCCGTTCGACTGTGTGACGAATTCCGGAACCGGGTTCACGGGTAAGGATCCGTTCGGGGGCAAGCTGTTCGAGTTTGATCTTTGTCTTCTTTGCAAGCGGGTGGTTGGGATGGGCCAGGATCACTAGCTGGTCGGCAAGAAATTTATGCGCCTCGATATCCTCACGTTGAGGCAGGGTGGCCATGATGTAAATATCGTCGGCGTTGGCCTCGATACGTTCGATGATCCGCTCATGGTTACTCACCTTGAGCTTCGGTACGACCTGGGGATATTTACGCAGGAACCCGCCCAGATATTGCGGCAGAAAGTACTTTGCCGTAGTCACGGCTGATAGCCGCAGCGGTCCCGTAACTTCTCCATGTAACTCTTTTAATTTTTCTTCAAAACCGCCAAGGCGGCTGAAAATATCATGACAGGTATCCAGCAACTCTTTGCCTTCGGCGGTTAAAAATATCTGATTACCCATCTTTTCAAACAGGGTGGCATCAAGAATCTCCTCAAGCCGTTTTACCTGAATCGATACCCCTGGTTGTGAGAGGTGTATCTCCTCAGCCGCACGGGTATAACTTCGGTGTTCTGCTACCGCCTGAAATACACGCAGCTGTTGCAAAGTCGCTCGGATCATCTCCCTACCCCGCGCATGAAGTCATTAATGATTAGTTATGACACTCATATTTACTATTAATTTCCATTATTTCTTCCAATCCCTAAAACTTCAAGCCTGCATTTAACAAGGGCAGCGGTTAGTTAACCGCGGCAAACGTAAAGTAGTTAGCAAGAGGAGCGAACGACATGGCTGTAAAAAGCTACAGTGCGGGAGTTAAAGAGTACCGCGAAACATACTGGATGCCGGATTATACCCCGAAAGACACTGATCTGCTGGCGTGCTTCAAGATCACCCCGCAACCGGGCGTGCCGCGGGAAGAAGTGGCTGCAGCTGTCGCCGCTGAGTCCTCGACCGGTACCTGGACCACAGTGTGGACTGACCTGCTGACCGATCTGGATTACTACAAGGGCCGCGCTTATGCGATCGAGGATGTCCCGGGGGATGATACCTGCTTCTATGCCTTCGTTGCCTACCCGATCGATCTGTTCGAAGAGGGTTCCGTGGTCAACGTGCTGACCTCCCTGGTCGGTAACGTATTTGGATTCAAGGCGCTGCGCGCCCTGCGCCTGGAAGATATTCGCTTCCCGGTAGCCTACGTTATGACCTGTAATGGACCACCGCAGGGTATCCAGGTCGAGCGTGACCTGATGAACAAGTATGGTCGCCCTCTGCTCGGCTGCACCATCAAGCCGAAACTCGGGCTGTCAGCCAAGAATTATGGGCGTGCCTGTTATGAGGGTCTGCGTGGCGGACTCGACTTCACCAAGGACGACGAAAACGTCAACTCGCAGCCGTTCATGCGCTGGCGGCACCGCTTCGACTTTGTCATGGAGGCGATCCAGAAGGCGGAGGCCGAGACCGGCGAGCGCAAGGGTCACTACCTGAACGTGACCGCCCCGACCGCCGACGAGATGATGCGTCGTGCCGAGTATGCCAAGGAGATCGGCGCACCGATTATCATGCACGACTACCTGACCGGCGGCCTATCGGCGAATACCCAGCTGGCGCAGTGGTGTCAGAACAACGGTATGCTGCTGCACATTCACCGTGCCATGCACGCGGTACTCGACCGCAACCCGCATCACGGCATCCATTTCCGCGTCCTGACCAAGGTGCTGCGTCTTTCCGGCGGTGACCACCTGCACTCCGGCACCGTTGTCGGCAAACTGGAGGGCGACCGTGACGCCACCCTGGGCTGGATCGACATCATGCGTGACAGCTTCATCAAGGAAGACCGCAGCCGCGGTATCTTCTTTGACCAGGACTGGGGTGCGATGCCGGGCGTGATGCCGGTTGCCTCCGGTGGTATCCACGTATGGCACATGCCTGCCCTGGTCAGTATCTTCGGTGACGACTCCGTTCTGCAGTTCGGTGGGGGAACCCTGGGTCACCCCTGGGGTAATGCGGCCGGTGCCGCGGCCAATCGTGTAGCGGTTGAGGCCTGTGTTCAGGCGCGTAATGAAGGCCGCGAACTGGAGAAGGAAGGCAAGGAGATCCTGACCAACGCCGCCAAGCACAGCCCAGAACTGAAAATGGCGATGGAGACCTGGAAAGAGATCAAATTCGAATTCGATACCGTCGATAAGCTGGATGTTGCCCATAAGTAATTCGGCATCTGCCGAGGTATTTCAGCTAACCCGTTGGGGCGGCAATGCCGGTTATCCAGGAATCCGCCCCGCCGGTAACAATTCGAACACTGATAGAGGAAACAGATCATGAGTAACGTACAAGATTACGCATCCAGCCTGAGTGACCCGGGCAGCCGCAAGTTTGAAACCTTCTCCTACCTGGAGAGCATGAGCCCTGAACAGATTCGCCAGCAGATCGAGTATATCGTCAGCAAGGGCTGGAACCCCGGCATCGAGCACTGCGAACCGGAAAATGCCTTCCAGAACTACTGGTACATGTGGAAGCTGCCGATGTTTGGTGAGACCGACGTTGACACCATCCTGGCGGAATGCGAGGCATGTCATAAGGCACATCCGAAAAACCATGTGCGCCTGCTCGGTTTTGACAATTATGCCCAGTCAGCGGGAGCTTCAATGGTTATCTTCCGCGGCGTGGCGGTATAAAGCATCGTAACTAAAAACCCCCGGCCAGGATAGAGCGGGCGGGGGTTTCAACACAAGCTTGTCCAATGATCAACACGGCAGCTAATCGTTAAATGGAGAAAGTCCATGAATAAGCCGAATACCTATGTAGGCGTTGATAATGATGTATTCGCAGGAATGACCACCATCGGCAAGGTCATACGCGATGCCTGGGTATTTGATCTGATTCCCGAATCGGAAACCTGCAAAGGCTGGAATCTCGCTGGAATTGATGCCTTGTTACAGAAGGTCAATTCCGAATGGGACAAATATGGTTGCCTGGTCAGTCAATTACCGGATGAACTTGTCGAGCGTCATAGCCGTATTCATAGTGAAGCCATCACCCGGGCGAAAGCCGCTGGCTGGACTGGCGAAATTGAGACCGATGATGACGCGTAAATTTATTCACAGACAATGAAGGGCCTGTTATGTCTACTACCACGGTTGACCCCAATCAGTATGTAATTAAAAAAGCGCCTTACTATGAACCGGTAGGCAAGGAGGTCACTCTCTATGAAGCGGCCTACAGTGCGCGCATGCCGATGATGCTCAAGGGACCAACCGGTTGCGGTAAGTCCCGTTTCGTTGAGTACATGGCTTATAGGCTGAACAAACCGCTGATCACCGTCGCCTGCAATGAGGATATGACTGCATCCGACCTGGTCGGTCGTTTTCTGCTCGACAAGGATGGAACCAAGTGGCAGGACGGACCGCTGACCACGGCGGCGCGTATCGGGGCTATCTGTTATCTCGACGAGGTGGTGGAGGCACGACAGGACACCACGGTGGTGATTCACCCCCTTACTGACCATCGCAGAACGCTGCCCCTGGACAAGAAGGGCGAACTGATCGAGGCGCATCCCGATTTTCAGCTGGTGATCTCCTATAACCCCGGTTACCAGAGCCTGATGAAGGATCTCAAGCAGTCCACCAAACAGCGTTTCGGCGGCCTCGACTTCAACTATCCTGAACAGGAGAAGGAGGTCGAGATCGTTGCCAGGGAGTCGGGTGTTGACAGGGGAACAGCTGAAAAGCTGGTGCAGATCGCCCACCGTGCGCGTAATCTCAAGGGGCATGGCTTGGATGAAGGAATCTCCACCCGCCTACTGGTCTATGCGGGTCAGCTGATCAGCAAGGGCGTCGATGCCAATGACGCCTGCTCCATCACCATGGTGACGCCACTCACTGACGATCCGGATATGCGCGACACGCTGGATGCGGCTGTGCAGACTTTCTTCGGCTAATCTCCTGCAGCCGAAGCGTCGCGAAATACATACGGGCGCTCTTGCCCGAATAGTAAAATGTTTCTTAAGTACTTCGTGACCCGGTAGCGAGGCTTTCACACATGACTATTCATCTCGAAGATTATGAAGAGTTTCTGCAGGAAACCGCACCCGAAGTACGCGATGTTCTGGAGAGTCTTTTTCAAGAGGCGGCGCGGGTCATGTCGCCCGCCGGCCTGAAAACCTACATGGATGGGGCCAAGGGGCTGTGCAACCTGGGGCGTGGCAGTGGTGTCGTGGTTACTTATCTGCAGGAGATGCCGCAGGTCGTCAAAGAGTGTGGTGAGGATGTCATCGCTGATTGCCTCACCGCCGCGATGAAACTTGCCTCCATGGTCTCTGGCGAAGTGGTTGCGCTGCTGTTCAGCAGCCTGCCTTCAGCCGCGCGCAATCTGGGTGATGCGGAACTGCTACGTGCTTACCTGGCACTGATACACCAGATGTCTGGCACAGCAGCACGTGGCCTGCGTCCCATGCTCAACCATATGGATGAACTGCTTTCAAAGCTCACCATCAGCGGCCTGCGTCGCTGGGCTAATTTTGGCGCACAGGCCTATCGTCGTGATTTTGCCAACCTCACCTCCTATTTCAATCTCGAGTCGGCAGACAGCAAGGCGATGTTGCAGAAGGAGCGGCGTGGTGTGCTGTTCATCAGGACCCAGCGCAAGTTGAATTTCTATCTGCGTGCCCTGTGGGGCCGCGACTTCTTTCTGCGGCCGACCGGTGCCGACTATACCGACTTTAAACCCTATATCGAACATCGTATCTTCCACATGCCTGATGCGGTGGATGACATGGGTGAGATAGCCGGACTGGAGCTCTATCGTGCCACTGCCGCACATATGGCGGCACATATGTGTTACACCAGAGCTCCCCTGTCCGCCGAACAGTTAAGTCCGGCACAGATGAATTTCATCGGTCTGGTCGAGGATGCGCGCATTGAATACAAGGCGGTCAAAGACTTTCCCGGATTGAAAAAACTTTGGCGTGCCCTGCTTTCGTTTGAATATGGTGCGCCGGTAGAGCATCCCGCCATGAAGGTACTGGAGAAGGTTTCACTGATGCTGCTGGATCCATCAGTGAACATCGATGACGACGAACTCAACAGCTTTGCACAACGTTTCCATCAACAGATCGAAGCAAAGCAGGATGACACTGGCTTCTCCTGGCACATGGGCCTGGAGCTTTTCAATATCTTTTCCGCGCGCCGGGAGGTGCCCAGCCTGCGCATCCTGGAGCGCAACCGTATACCTTATCGGGACGATAATCGCTTTATTTGGGAATTCGAAGAGTTCGATTGGAACCTGGGTAATGATTATATTCCCACCAGTGAACGCCAGATACGTAAAACCGTCAGCGCCATCGAAATGGCCAACGAAGTGGATTGCGAACTGGCTGGTGATGATGCACAGGAGATCTGGACTTGCGCCACAGAGATGTTCCCTTACGAAGATCAGGGCGTGAGCTTTAATGAGATGTGGGGCAGGGGGCCGGTCTCTGAGCCGTTCCATTACCAGGAGTGGGATTATCAGATCCAGTTGCATCGCCCTGACTGGGCAACCATCTATGAGCGCTATCAACCCAAAAGTGATCCAAGTGTTATCGAGGATATTCTCACGGAGTACAAGCCGATCGCGCATCGCATAAAGCAGATCATCGATCTGCTGACCCCCGAGGGGGTACAGCGTATTCGCAACATGGAGGACGGTGATGAGATTGATCTGAATGCCGCCATAGATGCGATGGTATCCATTCGCATGGGTGAACAGCCCAATCCACGCATCACCATGCGAAACGTTCTCAAAAGCCGCGATCTTTCGGTTGTCGTGCTGTTGGATCTGTCCGAATCGACCAATGAAAAGATGGCCGGTTCCGATAAAACCATTTTGCAACTGACCCGTGAGGCGGCCACCCTGGTCTCGACGGCTATTGAGGGTATTGGCGATCCCTTTGCCCTGCATGGCTTCGCATCCGATGGCCGGCACGATGTGCAGTATTACCGCTTCAAGGATTTTAACCAGCATTTTGATGATGAGGCCAAATCGCGTCTTGCCGGTATGAAGGGCGGGCTCTCAACACGCATGGGCGCAGCACTGCGGCATGCGGGCCATCATCTGCTGAAGCAGCCAGAACGGCGCAAGTTGATTTTGCTTGTGACCGATGGCGAGCCGGCGGATATCGATGAGCGTGATCCTCAACACCTGCGGCATGATGCCAAAAAGGCTGTAGAGGAACTCTACAGTCACGGTGTACTGAGTTACTGCCTGACCCTCGATCCGAATGCCGATAGCTATGTAAAGCGTATTTTTGGCGAAAGCAACTACACCATTATCGATAATGTGGATCGCTTGCCAGAACAATTACCGACGCTGTTCGCCAGCCTTACCCGATGACAAGGGTAAGTGCTCAAGCGACAAAACCAGGGAGGGGCATCTGTTTTTGAATGGCCAATACCAGCGCGGTGGTCGAAATGACTTTTTGGCATTTGGGGCATAGGTGCCTCTTTTGTATCGATCCAGTGAAAACAGTTGAGGAACCATGTATATCCGACACAACGAGGTGCCGGTTTACGAATGCCGTACCGGGTTGGTAGACGCCGCACACTACAACAGGGTGCAAACCGCTTTCAGACGTCTGGGTGAGGAGATTCGACTGATCATTCCCGGGCTTAAAACAGTTGACCTTATCCTGCAGCAAGACGCGTGGATTATTGTAGACCGCGCCTTTAATGACTTGCCGATTGCCGCATGGATGGATTTTGCTGCGTCACATCGAGATGCCCTGCATACACCGGTGCAGTGCAAGTTGAAACTTTACCATGCCCATGCCGGTGCCCTTATCAAGCGGGTACTTGAAGCAATGGATCTGTTATTGGGTGAACGTTTAATGAATGCGGATTCCACACGCCAGGTGATCAATTTTCCTGATAGGAAATAGTCGGCGCAACTATGGATAAACCGGACATAAAGCCGTAACCGCTACCAAATACAAATGGCCAGGGATTGGCACAGGGTTATCCATTATTCTTTATCCGGAAGTGAGTAAACAGAAATGGCTCTTGTTCAAATGCATGACATGTTACGCCACGCCTACAATAATAAATACGCGGTGGGGTCCTTTGATGTGGTGAGCCTGGAGTTTTTGCAGGGTGTGATTAATGCCGCGGAACAGTGCCGCGCCCCGGTGATCTTGGGATTGGCAGAGCCATACTTGCAGCATTTTGACCTGGAATTGCTGGCCACGGCAGTGGAGGCGGCTGCACGACGAAGCCGTGTGCCCGTGGCCATCCATTATGATCACGGCAGTGACGTTGAGGGTATTGTCCGTGGTATACGGCACGGCTGCAATGGGGTAATGATCGATGCCTCTGACCGCCCTCTGGATGAGAATATCGCCGCTACAAAGGCGGTGGTCGAAATTGCACACGCCTGTGGCGTGCCGGTTGAGGCAGAATTGGGCTATGTTCCTGATAGCGGGGATGACTTGATTTTTACCACGGTAGATGAAGCGCGGGGTTTTGTTCGGCTGACTGGCGTGGATTTTTTGGCGGTTTCCATCGGCACAGTGCACGGTCGCTTCAAGGGCAAGCCACGTCTCGACTACTCGCGTCTGCGCCATATCAACGAGGCGTTGCAGATTCCGCTGGTGCTGCACGGCAGTTCAGGTTTGAGTGATGATCAGCTTCGCCGCCTCATAGCCCTTGGCATCGCCAAGGTGAACGCCTTTACTTCAATAACCGATCGCGCGGTAGGATTATTGCGCCGTAATGCGCGGGCCAAGGACGAAGGATACCTGAAACTCTTCAGCGGAGTGCGTGAAGAGATGGAGGAGGAGTCTCTCCGCCTGATGCGTATCTGGGGCTGTGCCGGGCGAGCGGCCGAGGTGATGGAGCAATGTCGTCCTTGGCAGGGAGTGGAGTACGTCCTCAAATTCAATCTTCCCGATACCGACCCGGAAGAGATGGCAATGATCATTCGGCGCGGTCGCGAAATATTATTACAAATTCCGGGTGTACGTGAGATTGAAGTTGGCGAGACCGGCAAGAACAATACTTCGCCACAATATTGCTGGCAAGTGCACCTGACCTCTGCCGAGGTAGTGGAATATCTGAAGCAGCACCCCGGATTCATCAGGTTCGCCCGTCGCTATATCAATGACAAGGCAACGGGGCTGACGAGCACCGTTTATAAGACACGTCAGGTGATGTAGTTCAGAATCAGTTCAGTGTCGTCAGTCGCCTGATCAGATCGCCCCAGCCATGGCTGAAGATGACCAGCAGGGGAATGATCGTAACAAAGGTATAGAGCACGTGGCGGATGCGTGCGTTGGCGCGGGTCATCTCCATGTAGTGGTCGATCACCATGCGCCCCTTGAACGCAACCAGGCCGGCGACCAGCAGGGCCAGGGGCCAGCCGGGATGCCCGGTTTCGGCAAACCAGGCTCCGGCAAGCGTGAGCCCGATCAGCAGCAGCCAGATGCGTTCGGCATGGCCCATGCTCACCTCAGCACGTAGAAAAAGGGGAAGATCACCAGCCAGATAATATCGGTGGTGTGCCAGTAGACCGCCGCCGCTTCCAGTCCGCTGTACTCCTCTGACGAGTAGATACCGCGATTCGTGCGCAGGGCAACCCAACTGAGCCCGAGCAGGCCCCAGAACACGTGTACCAGGTGGGTCAGCGTGAGATAGTAATAGACGGTGTAAAAGATGCCGGTCCGGCCGTCAACACCATGCGCGATGTTCCAGCGGATCTCGAAGAACTTCACCAGCGGATAACCGCAACCGAGCAGCATCGCCAACAGGATCCAGCGAAAGGCCCTGGTGGAGGCTTCCCGGCGAATCGATTCGACAGCCTTGACCATGCAGTAGCCACTGGTCAGCAGCAGCATGGTGATCGTTACCCCGGCCACGGTGGCCAGCTTGTCTGGGCCGCTCTGGAACGCTTCCGGATGATGCGCCTTGGCGATGAAGTAAACGACGAACAGCATCAGGAATTCCACCAGTACGCAAAAGATGCCGACCCAGATGCCGCTGTTTCCCGGTACCCTGTTGGTATCCATATCGGCGCCTGGAGGCGCGTTCAGCGGTTCTGTCAAGGTGTTATTCATAGTGCGCGATTATCTCTGAACACCTCCGGAGGTATCCATGACAAAGGTCAAACCCGAGTGGCGGGTTTGCGGGCGGGATGGGTCAAGCCGGATCGGCGTACCCGGGGTCCTAGAGCAGATGGACCGACAGGCAGCTGCGCGCGATCGGCCGGGCGACTGTTCCTGGCGCTTGCCTGTTGGCCGATTAATGGCCGACCGGAATCAGTGTTCGCCCTTGGTCTTGCGAATACCGGCCAGCCGGTTGCCCTGTTTCTGCGGGCCACCCATCGGGAAGATATCGTGCAGATAACGGGTGTTGGCCCGTTCCTTGCCCCACGTCTTGCGGAAATGTTTGATCATGTCGCGCACCTGTGCCTGTACCCGGTGCTGCTGGTAGTAGTCGCGGATGTAGTGGATCACCTCCCAGTGCTCGTCGGTCAGGGTCAGGTGCTCCTTGGCCGCCAGTGCCACGGTAAACGCCTCCGACCACTCGTCCATATCCTGTATGTAACCCTCCTGATCGGTGGCAATCAGGCGGTCACCGACATCGACATAGTCGATACGGATGGCGAACGGGTTGGTCTGCATCGGTTCCTTGCGGTTCGGCATATTCATTTTTAACCTCACAATGTACTTTTCAAAGGGAGCATCTGCCCCTGGGTCCGGGGTATCCGGTGGTGGCCCAATGCCAGGCTATAAATCTGCAGCAGGTCCTCTTCGCTGACATCGATAAACGAGTCGATTTCAGTCAGTGCATAGACCAGATCGCTATGCGCGATCATGCATTTTTCGGCAGGCGCTATGCGCTGCCAGGTCTGGGGGTAGCGACGCCAGGCAAAGGGGTAGTTAAAAATCATCGCGATAGAGAGCAGGATCAAGGCGTTGGCCAGCACCGGTGTCACGGCATAGGCGTATCCCATCTCCTGTACGGCGTTGCCCCCGAGTACCGCCACCAGCGCAGTGGCGCCACCCGGCGGGTGCAGGCAGTTGAGATAGTGCATGGCCGCAATCGACAGCGATACAGCGATGGCCGATGCCATCACCGGCGACTCGATCCAGCGTGCCGCCGTCACACCGATGAGTGCCGAGATGATATGTCCGCCGAGTACCGCCCAGGGCTGGGACAAGGCGCCATGGGGTACGGCAAACAGCAGTACCGCGCTGGCGCTCATCGAGGCGACCACCAGGGTGGTGCCGTGCATATCCAGCACCTGCTGGCTGATCAGCAGGATCATAAAGACACTCACCAGACCCCCGCCCGCGGAGATCCACTTCTCGGCATGGCTGGTGGGATGAGCGTTGTTATCAGACAGATAACCCAGTATCCGGGATGGGCGCAGGGAGGGTATACCCCTTGATGCGGTTCTGATAACTGCCAACAACATCAATGACCAACGTCTATTCATACTGCTTCCGTCAGTGTCTGGTTTTTGCATCAGTATAGGGAGGCGAAGTTTATTCAACAAACGAATATTATTGTTATCTAATATCTGAATATTCGATATGATGTCCTATGATTTTCAACAATCCCGGTTTTTATTTATGGATATCGAGTTTGCTCGCACTTTTCTGGCCGTGATTGCCGCCGGTAATTTTGTCGGTGCAGCAGCCAAGCTGCACATTACCCAATCCACCGTCAGCGCCCGGATCAAGACCCTGGAGCAGCAGTTGGGCACGCCGCTGTTTCGCCGCGGCCGGGGCGGTGCTGAACTGACGGCATCGGGTCGGCGTTTTCTGCGTCACGCCAAGGTGATGGTCCGGGCCTATGAGCAGGCGCGGCATGATGTGGGACTCTCCAGCGGATTCAGCGCGGGGCTGACCCTGCAGGGACGTATCGCCCTGTGGGACGGTTTTCTGCCCCACTGGGTGGCCTGGATGCGCCAGACCGCACCGGATATCTCCCTGCGGCTGGAGATCGGTTTCGAAGAGGGGATCATGCAGGGGATGGTGCAGGGGGACATCGATATCGGGGTGATGTATACGCCCCAGAGCCGACCCGCCATTGCGGCGGAATATATCTTTGGCGAGTCGCTGGTGCTGATGAGCAGTTCCCGTGACCGGCACTGGCAGGACTCCAGCTATCTGCATATCGATTGGGGCCCGGAGTTCCAGGCCCAGTTTGCGGCCCGCTTTCCCGATGTGGATACCTCGGCCCAGCGGGTAAATATTGGCTGGCTGGCCATGCAGCTGATCAACAATCACGGGGGGTCTGCCTACTTTCCGGTGCGCCTGGTACGCAACCTGATTCAGTCAGGACAGCTGTTTCCGGTGGAGGACAGCCCCTTGATCACGCTGCCGGTCTACATGGTCTATCCGCTGGACCGCCCGGAGTCGCACATCATCACGGCCATCAAGGGGCTGCGTGAACTGGGGGCCGAAGAGGATATGCGAAACTCCCTGGATGATCTCTCCACGGCGCCTTGAGTATCTCCTTTCCGGTTTGGCTGCTGCATCGAGTTCTTTTCGGTTAGCCTGATTACGGCTTCCATGGCCTTTCCGGCGCATCATGGCACCGTTGACAAAACGATTAAAAGGTATAAAGTTAGTAACCAATTACTATCTTTACGGGAGATCCCATGGCACACCATGTCAAACATCTGCCGGCCGAAGAGCGCCGCGCCATCACGGTTGAAACGGTGGTCGAACTGGCGGCAGAGCAGAATCCAAACGACATCACTACCGCTGCCATTGCCAAACGTATGGGTCTGACCCAGGGTGCGTTGTTCCGGCATTTTCCCAACAAGGATGCGATCTTGAGTGCGGTAATGGGGTGGGTGGCGGAACACCTGTTGTCCCGGGTGGACCGGGCCGTGCAGTCGATCGAGTCCCCCATGGCGGCGCTGGAAGCGATGTTCATGGCGCACGTGGGGTTTGTGGCAGACCATCCGGGTGTACCGCGCATGTTGTTCGGTGAATTGCAGAATGCCGGTGAAACCGCGCCCAAGCGCATGGTGCAGACACTGATCAGCCGCTACGGGGAACGGCTACGTAAACTCATTGAAGCGGGCAAGGCTGCGGGGGAGATGCAACCGGAGCTTGATACCGAGGCGGCGGTTAACCTTTTTGTCGGCACCATACAGGGCCTGGTGATGCAGTCACTGCTGGCGGGTGATGTGAAACGGATCAGCCGGGATGCCCCCCGGGTGTTCGCCATCTACCGGCGCGGCATCGGGAGCGGCCAGTGAAGCTGTTTTCGATACAGGGACGTACTCTGGCCCTGCTGGCGGTGCTGCTGCCACTTCTCGGACTGTTTATTTACGTGGCGCTGCGTTCCGGCCCACTGGCGCCGGTACCGGTGACCGTGGCTGCGGTGGAAAACCGTGTCGTCTCCCCAGCCCTGTTCGGTATCGGTACCGTTGAGGCACGCTATAGTTACAAGATCGGTCCCACGGTAGCTGGACGCGTGAAGCATCTTGATGTCCAGGTGGGCGATCATGTGAAGGCGGGGCAACTGCTGGGCGAGATGGAGCCGGTCGATCTGGAGGCGCGCCTGCTTGCCCAGGAGGCGGCTCTGAAACGCGCTCATGCCCAGCTGCGTGAGGCCAAGGAGCGCCAGATCTATGCCGGGTCGCAGGCGCTGCGTTACGAGAAGTTGCTGGCGGCCCATACGGTCAGTGAAGAACTCGAGGCCACCAAACGGCATGAACTGTTGTTGGCCGAGGCGGTCCTGAGCGCGGCCGGCGAGGAGCTGGTACGTCTCACTGCGGAACGCGAGGCGCTACGTGCACAGCGTGACAACCTTCAGCTGGTGGCGCCGGCCGACGGGCTGGTGACACTGCGCAGTGCCGATCCCGGCACCACGGTGGTGGCCGGCCAGGCGGTGGTGGAGCTGGTCGATACCAAAAGCCTGTGGGTGAATGTACGCTTCAACCAGACCCACGCCCATGGATTGGCGGCCGGCCTGGCGGCCGAGATTGCGCTGCGTTCCCACCCCGGGCAACCCTATGCAGGGCAAGTGTTGAGGGTTGAGCCGATGGCGGATCAGGTCACTGAGGAGACCCTGGCAAAGGTCAATTTTGTCCACACGCCGACTACGTTGCCGCCCTTGGGTGAACTGGCGGAGGTGACGGTGAGCTTGCCCGCACTGCCGGCCACACCGGTGATTCCGAATGCCGCGATCCAGCGTATCGAAGGGCGTCTGGGGGTCTGGCAGCTGATCGATAATGACCTGCGCTTCACCCCGGTCAAACTGGGGGCCGCCGGTCTGGATGGCCATGTCCAGGTTCGTGAAGGGCTCATTGCCGGAGACCGGATCGTGGTCTACAGCGGTAAGGTGCTGAGCAGTAACAGTCGCATTCACCCGGTGGAACGATTACCGGGAGTCAAGACGTGATCAGCCTGGCCGGACGCGATATCCAGCACGCCTGGGGCAAGTTTGTCTTTACCGGCATCGGACTGGGTCTGCTGATCGGCGTCACCCTCACCATGGCCGGCGTGTATCGCGGCATGGTGGATGATGCCAAGGTGCTGCTGGACAATAGCCGCGCTGATCTCTGGGTGGTACAGCAAGACACCCTGGGACCTTATGCTGAATCCTCCAGTATCTATGATGATCTCTGGCGCGGAATTCGCAGTATGCCGGGCGTCGCCCGGGTAGCCAACATCACTTATCTGACCATGCAGGTACGCCAGGGTGACAGGGATGTGCGTGCGATGGTGACGGGGGTGACGGCCGGGGAACCCGGTCTGCCCGGCTGGCCGTCCCACCTGGTGGCCGGCAGGCAGATCACCCGGGGCCACTACGAGGCGGTGGCCGATGTGGCCACCGGTTTCAAGCCGGGTGATGAAATCCAGATCCGGCGCAATCAATACCGCGTGGTCGGGCTGACCCGGCGCATGGTCTCATCCAGCGGCGACCCGATGGTGTTCATCCCGCTTCGGGACGCCCAGGAGGCGCAGTTTCTCAAGGACAATGATGCGATCCGGCAACAGCGTCGGCGCACGGCGGAGAATCCCGCCTTCAATCGTCCCGGCGTGCCCGGATTGCTGGATGCCATCATTGCATCGCAAAGCAGCAATGCTTATGTCAATGCGGTGCTGGTGCAGCTTGAGCCGGGCTGGGATGAACATACCGTGGCGGAATCGATCCGCCGTTGGAAACGGCTCACCGTCTATACCCGCAGCCAGATGGAAGAGATTCTGGTCGGCAAGCTGATCGCCACCTCGGCGAAACAGATCGGCATGTTTCTGGTAATCCTGGCGATTGTCAGTGCGGCCATTGTGGCCTTCATTATTTACACCCTGACCCTGGGCAAGATTCGTGAGATCGCGGTGCTGAAGCTGATCGGCACCCGCAACCGCACTATTGCTGCGTTGATTATGCAGCAGGCGATCGCCCTCGGAGTGATCGGGTTTGTGGTGGGAAAGATCGCTGCCACTTTCTGGGCACCGGTGTTTCCCAAGTATGTGCTGTTGCAACCACTCGATTCGGTCATCGGTTTTGTTGCCGTGCTTGTCATCTGTGTGCTGGCGAGCCTGATCGCGATTCGCGCCGCCTTGAAAGTGGATCCGGCAGAGGCGATCGGAGGCTGAGATGAACGGAAAAGGCATTCGCATTGAAGGGGTGACCAAGCGTTATGGCAAGGGTGACACGGCGGTGGATGCCCTGAAGGGAGTCGACATGCAGGTGGCTCCGGGTGAAGTGGTTGGCCTGATAGGGCCGTCGGGGTCGGGCAAGAGCACCCTGCTGAAGTGTCTCGGCGCGGTGATTGAACCGACAGCGGGCCGGATGATTCTGGGAGATGAGGTGATCTATGATAACGGCTGGAAGGTGAGCGATCTGCGCGCCCTGCGCCGTGACAAGATCGGTTTTGTATTCCAGGCGCCCTACCTGATCCCATTTCTCGATGTGACCGACAATGTGGCGCTGCTGCCGATGCTGGCGGGAAAGTCGAACGCACAGGCACGCAAGCAGGCACTGGATCTGTTGCAGGGGCTGGATGTGCAGCATCGTGCCCGGGCCATGCCGTCACAACTCTCCGGTGGCGAGCAGCAGCGCGTGGCGATTGCCCGGGGCCTGGTGAACCGTCCGCCGGTTATCCTGGCGGATGAGCCGACCGCGCCGCTGGACAGTGAGCGTGCACTGGGGGTGATTCGAATCCTCAATGAGATGGCGCGCAAGTTTGAGACGGCGATCATTGTCGTCACCCATGATGAAAAGATCATCCCGACCTTCAAACGTATCTATCACATCCGGGACGGCGTGACCTATGAGGAGGCGGGTGAAGGGCAGGGCTTTGAATGAAATGTCAAGCAGTGCAACTGGGGAAAACCGATGCAGATTAAACAGCGTGTGAGAAAAAGGATTGGTTTACTGCTCATTCTGGTGATCGCAAGCCAGTTCGGTTGGGCGGGTGATCCGCCTGAAAATAGACCGATGGCACTACGTGGAATCATGCAGGAGATGAGCCGGAATATGCAGGCGATCACCGACGCGATTGCACGGGAGGGGTGGGAAGAGATCGTCGGCATAACGCCGTTGATTGCAGATCATCCACAACCACCGATTACCGAAAAATTACGTATTCTGGCCTTTTTTTCCGGCAAGGCGGGTGAGTTTAAAAAATATGATACGGAAACGCATCAAGCTGCGCTGACGCTACAGCAGGCCGCGGTTGAAGAGGATGGACAGGCGGTCATTGCAGCCTTTGCCTCACTGCAACAGAGTTGTCTTAACTGCCATCAGGCATTTCGTAACACCTTTACAGCGCATTTTTATACGGGAATGTGACGGTCAATCGCCGAATGAAGTCGCCTCTGTTTTACTCAATATATCCTGCATCCCGTGTTTAACCGAATAGTTACACCCTTGTTAACTCTTCGTTACCGAGTGCGTACCCTGTGCTGTTGAGCGGGCTCACGTATAAATCCGCCCTGATAGGGTAATCAACAGCGCCAGAGTCGATGCCTTTGCCGTAGAGTCGATAGGCGACGATGAGTTCCACTCGGTGATGACCAGCATATTCCTCATCAGCCATTGATAACCGCAGGCCTGAAGCGGCCAGGGTGATGTGATGGTGTCGGGTAGCGCGTGCCCGGCTCCGGTCTGATAGAATTTTTCGTGGCCGCCCGCCGACCGATATTCCGGGTGGTTCTGTACAACCGGAGAGTAAACATGACCACCGCGATGACACAACATTATGCCGCGCTGGAGCGGATGTACCTGGCGGCGCCGATCAATCAGCTCTACTGCCCCGCGATCAGCGTATCGCAAGGGGCCGCCGAGGTCAGTATCCAACTCCAGACCTGCTATCACCATGCGGCGGGGGCAGTGCACGGTTCGGTCTACTTCAAGATGCTGGATGATGCGGCGTTTTTTGCGGTCAGTTCGCTGGAGACAGAGCGCTTTGTACTCACGTCCTCCTTTACCACCTACCTGGTCCGACCGGTTGCCGACGGCCTGATGCGCGCCGTGGGCCGGGTGGTCAACCAGTCCAGAACCCAGTTTATTGCAGAATCCGTGGTTTACGATGGGCGGGGCAGGGAGCTGGCCAGGGGCAGCGGCCTGTTTGTGAAGGGACGGCTCGCCCTGAAAGACGCACAGGGCTACGGGCCTGAATGAAAGGGTAGCCGCGGATGAACATAAATGAACGCAAATCCTGTGATTTTCCAACTGCCCCATCGCCTGGCGGCAGGACGCGGTTGGTTTTCGGGTAGCGGCCTGTTCTGCTACGCCATGGCCAGATAACTGAATGACTGATTTTATTATTATTTGCGTCTGTTCCATCCTTAGGTCCGCAAACGGTGTATCCCTGCACCACTCCTCGCGTTTATGCGTGACTTTATAAACGGTATCTGATCTGGCCGGGCTTTGCGGAAACCCGGTATCGTTAAGGTGGCCCGTCGGCTCAAGGTGTCGGGGTGCACAGCCGTTCAATACCCCCGTCCATCCTGTCGAAGAGAGCCTGTTCAGCCCCCTGCTCCCCTGTAACGCAAAAAAACAGGTGATATGCCCTGACCGATAGGTTTTTATGGGTCATATCGCTCATCAATTAATTCCTTATTTATCAAAATGATAGTTATCAAATCCTGTTGATGGTTGTCAATGTCTGGCGGCCGCTCTTGCCGGTAGATTGGCCCCGATACCCATTCACAGGACCCGCGAAAATTATCTGATGCGTAACTCGGATCGTCTTTTGTCCCTTTTTCTGCTGCTGTCAGGGCTGTTCCTGTTGTCGCTGGCCGATACCCTGCGCTCTCCGCCTGAGCATGCCGAACGCAGGTTCCGTGTCCACGCACTGGTTGCCGAACTGGGCCTGACCGATCCGGCCCTGTTTACCGAGGCGCGCTATACCCGGCATCTCTCCCAGGCCGATCTGCACTCCGCTTTCCAGGACCACCCGCTGGCCCTGGAGCATTTTCCCAGCGGCTCGATCCTGTTGCCGCCCGAGCGGGGTGACTGGTGATGGCATGGTTATCCCGTCAGCGTTATCTGGTCGATTTCATCCTTTCATCCCTGTTGCGGCGCAAGGGCAAGAATTTCGGACTGCTGCTGGTCTATACGCTGATTGTTTTCATGCTCGCATCGGTCATGTTGTTCACCCATGCCCTGAAGCGGGAAGTGGGCAGCGTGTTGCAGGCGTCGCCGGAGATTATTCTGCAGCGTACCGAGGCGGGCCGGCATGCCCTGATCCCGGCCGATTACCTGGAGAAGATCGGTCGCCTGCGCGGTGTCACCGGGCGCAAGGGGCGACTGTGGGGCTACTTCTACGATGCCTCGGTGAAGGCCAACTATACGCTGATGGCGGCGCCGGAGCGGCAACTGGCCGATACCGAGGTGATTGTCGGCAGCGCCATCGCCCGCGCCCGGGGTATCGGGCCGGGGGACTATCTCACCTTCCGCTCCCATGACGGTGTCGCCTACAGCTTCATGATCCGGGAGCTGCTGGAGAGTGATACGGAGCTGTTCAGCGCGGATCTGGTGCTGATGTCGGAGCGGGCCTGGCGCGTCACCCAGGGGGTGGCCGAGGGCGGCTATACCGATATCGTGCTGTCGGTGAGCAATCCCCGTGAAGTGTCGAAGATTGCCGAGAAGCTCAGCCAGCGGCTGCCGGATACCCGGCCGATTCTGAAGCAGGAGATCCTGCGTACCTACGACGCCATCTTCTCCTGGCGGCAGGGGATTCTGTTCGTATTGCTGGCGGGCGCCATCATGGCGTTTGTCATCTTCGCCTGGGACAAGGCGTCCGGATTGAGTGCGGAAGAGAAACGGGAGATCGGTATTCTCAAGGCGATCGGCTGGGAGACCGGCGACGTGCTGCAGATGAAATTCTGGGAAGGGGCCATTCTCTCCCTGACCGCCTTCCTGGTCGGTTACCTGTTGGCCTATCTGCATGTGTTCTATGCCTCGGCCAGCCTGTTTGAACCGGTGCTGAAAGGGTGGGCGGTGCTCTATCCCGCGTTCCGGCTCACCCCGGTCGTCGATGGCCTGCAGATTGCCACGCTGTTTTTCTTTACCGTGTTTCCCTATGTGGTGGCGACCATTATCCCCATCTGGCAGGCCTCGGTGACCGATCCCGATGCGGTGATGAGGTAAGCGGCCATGCAGATTACCCTTCAGGATGTGCACAAGGTATTCAATCAGGGGCGCCCCAATGCCTATGCCGCGATCCGGGGTGTCTCGCTGACTATCGAGCCGAACCGTATCACTTGTCTCAAGGGTGCCAGCGGTTCGGGTAAAAGCACCCTGCTCTCCATGATCGGTTGCCTGTCGCGGCCCACGTCGGGACGTATCTACATGGGCGAGCGCATGCTCTCCAATCTTCCGGAGCGATTTCTTACCGATATCCGTCGCCACACCTTCGGCTTCATTTTCCAGCAGTTCAATCTGATCAGTGGATTGACCGTGCTGGAAAATGTGCTGTTGCCCGCCTATCCGCTGGCGCCGGATTACAAGACACTGAAGCAGTCGGGGCATGCGCTGCTGGCCCGGTTTGGCCTGGAGCAGAAGGCGCTGAGTCCGGTGCAGTGGCTGTCGGGCGGCGAGGCGCAGCGTGTGGCCATCTGCCGCGCCCTGATCAATGATCCACAGATCCTGATCGCCGATGAGCCGACCGCCAATCTCGACACCCGGCTCTCCCACGCCTTCATGGCGCAGGTCCGGCAACTGCGCGAGATCGGCAAGACGGTGCTGGTCACCAGCCATGATCCGGTGGTGTTTGAATCATCGGTGGTGGACCGGGTGATCGAACTCCGTGACGGCCGGGTGGTTGAGGACTGACCATGCTGCTCAATCCGGCCATCATGGCGCTGATCCTGGTCTCCGGCGTGGTGTTGCTGATGCTGTTGATTGCCGCCGGCTTTGCCGTGCAGCTGCTGCTGTTCTGGGATATGAAGAGCGGCAGTGAGCGGCAGCTGCGGCTGGAGCGGAGAACCTACCTGATCTCCACCCTGCTGGCGTGGGCCTTTGCTGCCGAGCTGGTCTCGCTGCTGCTCTATGTCTATAACGCGGAATCGATGTCGGGGCAGTTTGTCGGTGCCATGTGCGCCACCGGGGTATTGAATGCCAATGCCTGGGGCTGGCCGACACTGTTCCTGAAAATGGCGATCTTCTTCAGCGGCGCCACCTGGCTGACGCTGAATGCACTGGATAACCGCGGCTATGACTATCCGCTGATCCGCCTGAAATACGGGCTGCTGCTGTTGCTGGTTCCCCTGGTTGCGGCCGAGGCCTGGCTGCAACTGCGCTACTTTCTGGCGCTGGAGCCGGATGTGATCACCTCCTGTTGTGGTTCGCTGTTCTCGGCCAATGCCCAGGGTGTGGCCGCCGAGGTGGCCGCGGTCTCTCCCCGGTTGGCCATGTGGGGGCTTTATCTTTCCGGCGTGCTGGTGCTGCTGGGTGGGCTGCGTTATCAGCGGACGCAGCGGGGCGGCCTGCTGTTCGGACTGCTGGCCATGCTGGCCTTTGTGGTTGCGCTGGTGGCCATTGTCTCGGTCATTTCACCATATATCTATGCCCATCCCGAGCATCATTGCCCGTTCTGTATTCTCAAGTCCGGCCATGGCTTTGCCGGTTATCTGCTCTACATTCCCCTGTTTTCCGCTACCGCCTGGGCGCTGGGTGTGGCTGCGGTGGCGCCGTGGCGGAGAATCCCCAGTCTGGCTGAGGCCGTGGCAGCCAGCGGGGCACGGCTGGTGCGCGGCTCACTGCTGATGTTCCTGTTCTTCTATCTGGCGGCCGGCTGGTTTGTCTATCACTCCAGCCTGGTGATGCAGGGGGTCTGGTGGTGAATTGCCGGTGGCCATTTTTTATCCTGCTGCCGCTTCTGCTGCTGGCCGGTTGTGATCCGGTAGAGCCGCCACTGACCATCGGCATGCCGGTGCCGGCTGTGGCGCTGAAATCGCTTGACGGTGCCGATCTGCAATTCCCGGCAGCCTATCAGGGCCAGGTGGTGCTGATCCATTTCTGGGCCGATTGGTGCGCGCTCTGCCGGGGTGAACTGCGGGAGTCGGAGCCGCTGTACCAGCGTTACCGTGAACGGGGGTTGGCGGTTTTGGCAATCAATATTCAGCAGCCGCGTGAAACGGTACAGGCCTATCTGTCGGGTCTGGATATCAGCTACCCGGTCCTGCTGGATGGTGACGGCGCTATGGCCCGGCGCTATGGCGTCTCGGCACTGCCGCTCGTCTATCTACTGGACCGTCGTGGCAGGCTGCATACGCGGATGCTCGGTGGTGCATCCCCGGACCAATTGGAGCAGATCGTCAAGCGGCTGCTATAGACCATTTGAAGCCGGTCCGACCTGCGGTTTGGGTCCGGCGTTATTCGATAACACCGCAGTATGAGTGATTGATAGGGAGAGACATGATGTGTAAAGAGAAAACAATGGATCGACGTGACATGTTGAAACTGCTGGCCGTGGCCGGCCTCGGGACTCTCGCGGGACCGGTTGTTGCCGGGCCCGGTGTTGGGGCGATAGTGCCGGGCAAGGGCTGGGTGAAGGCCTCTGGCGAGGCGTGCCAGGGCGATGGGACGCCGCTGCAGTTCATTCCGAAAACGGCGCCGGATGGCAATCCGCTGGAAAGTGAGCTGGAGAAGTATCCGGCCTGTCCCTACTGCGGCATGAACCGGACCCAGTGGCATCACAGCCGCCATCTGGTCCAGTATGATGATGACCTGGTGGACGGCACCTGTTCCATCCACTGTCTGGCCATCAGCCTGTCGCTCAATCTCGATCGTGGACCCAAGGCGATCTATGCCGCCGACTTCGGCGCGGCGGACAAGATCAAGCCGCTGGTCAAGGTGGAGGAGGCGATCTACCTCATCGGCTCGAAACTCAAGGGCACCATGAGCGCCAACAGCAAGATGGCCTTTGCTTCGGCCGAAGCGGCCAAGGTGGCCCAGGCGGAGCATGGGGGTGAACTCGCCTCATTCGATGAAGGGCTCAAGACCGCCTATCTCGGCATGGCTCAGGATACGATGATGATCCGTAAACGGCGCGCCGAGAGTGTGAAAAAGATGATGCAGATGAAGAAGCAGGGTGGTTGATAGTGATCTGTGCGGTGGATTACCTCACTGTAATCCACCGCCCTGATTCAATGTGCCAGGAGGAGAAGTCTGTGAATCTGCCAGTGATTTTGCCAGTCAATCTGATAGCCAAATACAGCCTGGTGCTGCTGCTGATATGTGCAGCCGTGACGCCAGCCCTGTCTGATCCGGTGGATATTCCGGCGCCACAAGCGAATGACACCTGTCCGGTGTGCGGTATGTTCGTGGCCAAATATCCCGCCTGGGTGGCCTCGGTGCGTTACCAGGATGGGCATCTGCACCATTTCGATGGCGCCAAGGATCTGTATAAATATCTGCGGGACCTGCCGCGCTGGGCTCCCGGGCATCGGCATGCGGATATTCGCACCATCGGTGTGACCGAGTACTACACCCTGACCCGTATCGATGCGCAACATGCCTGGTTTGTGATCGGTTCCGATGTGCTGGGTCCGATGGGACATGAACTGATCCCGCTGGAGACCCTTGCGGATGCCGAGGAGTTCATGCGTGATCACAAGGGTGTGCGGATCCTGCGCCAGGACGAGGTGACGCAGGAGTTGCTGGAGAAGCTGGACAAGGGGGTGTTTGAATAGGTCCGGGTCAGGTGAAATCTTAATCACCGTAGGAGCGGCTTCAGCCGCGATGGGTAGAAGCTATACACTATTCGCGGCTGAAGCCGCTCCTACGGGCCTGGTGTGGCGTGGCGAGTGCCGAAGCGTCTATTTGGCCTGGGGCAGTCCGGCGTAGAGTCCGGTCACTTGGTTCATCTGTCCCAGGATCTTGTCCAGCATGCGCGCCACCAGTCCCGGCACGAACTCGTTTTCACCCATCCGGTTGCTCAGGTTATACAGGTCCCAGTTCTTTTTCACCTGGCTGAGGATGGTACTGATCTGCGGGGTATTCTCATTGGCGTTGATCAGCTCCTGCAGTGCCGTGTCAAACTCGCTGGTGGCGGCTTTGTAGTCCTGCCGGTAGAGTTCGTCGTCGAATTTCCAGCTCATCAGCATATAGAGATTACCCATGCGTTGGCTGAGCATGCGCTGACGTCCGGCGATATTGACCAGATGACCCTGGTTGGTTCCCGACTGGTCGGCCAGGATCAACACCACCTGGTGAGCCGCCGCCAGCAGTCGTTCGGCATTGGCCCGCAACTCCTCGGCCTTTTCCCGCTTGACCGGGCCGGTAGCGATCTGCTTGACCGGGATCCAGAGTTTTTCCACCAGCTCAAGTCCACGGGTCGCCTCCGGATCAGTAGTGAAATCCTTCAGTATTTTGAGTTGTTGCTCGAACAGTACAATGGATCCAGTGAGGTGCCGTTTGGCGACACGGTAGCGAACGTCCTGTCCCATCTGCAGGTAGGACTTGACAATCCGCTGGCTCAGCATGCGCTGTCGTCCGGCTATATTGATTGCTTCCGCGATATCAATGTCGGTTGCGGCCTGGGCGGCCGGTAGCTGACACAGCAGGATAAGCAGTCCGTACATAACTACCTGTACGCTTTTATTGATCATGATACTGACTCCACAAGCTCTATTTAAGAATTAAAGTTATAGCTTCTCCGGCTGGAGAGAGCAAGACACGGCGCGGATGGCGCCAGGGTTACATGGGCAGTCATTCTCTTAGCGTCCAGAAACCTTTTTTCATGAGCGGTTTTTAGTCCGGAATTTTCACAATCCGGCCGGGATTATATCAACTGGATCGCGACGCTGTGGCCGACTGGTGCTAAAATACACCATTTTTTCCCGGTGGAGATGGCTGTCATGTTCAGTAAAGATATGCAGATCGGTGGTTATGATGATGAGCTCTGGGCGGCGATCCAGTCGGAGGAGGTCCGGCAGGAGGAGCATATTGAGCTGATTGCTTCGGAAAATTACACCAGTCCCCGGGTGATGCAGGCCCAGGGCAGCGTACTGACCAACAAGTATGCCGAAGGCTATCCCGGCAAGCGCTACTACGGTGGCTGCGAGTATGTGGACATTGCCGAGCAGCTGGCCATCGACCGCGCCAAGGCGCTGTTCGGGGCGGACTACGCCAATGTCCAGCCGCACTCCGGCTCCCAGGCCAATGCCGCCGTCTACATGGGCCTGTGCGAGCCGGGTGATACGGTGCTGGGCATGAGCCTGGCCCACGGCGGCCACCTGACTCACGGCGCCAAGCCCAACTTCTCTGGCAAGCTCTACAACGCCGTCCAGTACGGCCTCGATCCCGCCACCGGCGAGATCGACTATGCCGAGGTGGAACGCCTGGCCCGTGAACATAAGCCGAAGATGATCGTGGCCGGCTTCTCCGCTTACTCCCGGGTGATCGACTGGCAGCGTTTTCGCGCCATCGCCAATGCAGTGGGCGCCTACTTTTTTGTCGACATGGCCCACGTGGCCGGTCTGATCGCCGCCGGGCTCTACCCGAACCCGGTGCAGATCGCCGACGTCACCACCACCACCACCCACAAGACCCTGCGCGGTCCGCGCGGCGGTCTGATCCTGGCCAAGGCCAATCCGGATCTGGAGAAGAAGCTCAGCTCGCTGGTCTTCCCGGGCACCCAGGGCGGACCGCTGATGCATGTGATCGCCGCCAAGGCGGTGGCCTTCAAGGAGGCGATGGAACCGGAATTCAAGGTCTATCAGCAGCAGGTGATGACCAATGCCCAGGCCATGGCCAGCGTCTTCATCGAGCGCGGCTACGACGTGGTCTCCGGCGGCACCAATGATCATCTGTTTCTGGTCAGCTTTATCCAGGCGGGTCTCACCGGCAAGGATGTGGATGCCTGGCTGGGTGCGGCCAACATCACCGTCAACATGAATACGGTGCCGAATGATCCCCAGTCTCCCTTTATCACCAGCGGTATCCGGGTCGGTACCCCTGCCCTGACCACCCGCGGCGTTGGCGAGGCCGAGGCGAAGGAGCTGGCGGGCTGGATGTGCGACGTGATCGATGCCCGGGGTGACCAGGCGACCATCGACCGGGTCAAGGCCCTGGCGCTGGATCTCTGCAAGCGCCATCCGGTTTACAAGTAAGCATAAGCATAGGTCCGGGCCAAGGAGCAACACCTGGCGGGGCTTGTGAGCCGGAACCAATGTAAATGTAGAATGTAGGGTGAATCTGGAATCAATGATCCCGGGCCAGGTTATTCACGAGCTTTCTGGAAAGATCAGGTTAAATCATGCGATGCCCTTTCTGCGGTGCCCAGGATACCAAGGTGGTCGATTCCCGACTGTTCGGGGATGGGGACCAGGTGCGCCGGCGGCGTGAATGCGCCATCTGCAAGGAGCGCTTCACCACTTACGAAACCGCGGAACTGACCCTGCCGATGCTGATCAAGCAGGACGGCAGCCGGGTGCCGTTCGATGGTCGCAAGCTGGCCTCCGGCATGTCCCGCGCCCTTGAGAAACGCCCGGTCAGTGCCGAGCAGGTGGATGAGGCGATCAGCCATATCCGTCGCAAACTGCTGGCCCAGGGTGAGCGGGAAGTGCCCTCGCGGCAGATCGGCGAGTGGGTGATGGAGGAGCTGCGCGCGCTGGATCAGGTGGCCTATGTGCGCTTTGCTTCGGTCTATCGCAGTTTCGAGGATGTGAATGCCTTCCGCGAAGAGATCGAGCGGCTGGAGAAACAGCTGCCGCCGGATGTGCGCCGCCACCAGCTGGACCTGCTCAACAGCGACAAAGATGATGACGGCTGACGACTACGCTTACATGGCCCGGGCCATCCGGCTGGCCGAGCGTGGGCTCTACACCACCCATCCCAATCCCCGTGTCGGCTGTGTGCTGGTGCGTGACGGAAAAATTGTCGGTGAAGGTTTTCATCGTTGTGCCGGGGAACCCCATGCCGAGCGCAACGCCCTGGCCGAGGCCGGGGAGCGGGGGCGCGGCGCCACCGCCTACGTCACCCTGGAGCCCTGCTGCCATCACGGCAGAACCCCGCCCTGCAGCGACGGCCTGATCGAGGCGGGGGTGGCGCGGGTGGTGGTGGCCATGACCGACCCCAATCCACGGGTATCCGGTGAGGGTATCGCCCAGCTGGAGGCGGCTGGTATCCGGGTCGATCAGGGGCTGATGCGGGATCAGGCGCTGGCCCTGAATCCCGGTTTTATCGCGCGCATGACCCGCGGCCGGCCCTTCGTGCGCTGCAAGCTGGCCATGAGCCTGGACGGACGTACCGCCATGGCCAGTGGTGAGAGCAAATGGATCACCGGCGCTGCTGCACGGCAAGATGTGCAGCGTCTGCGCGCCCGCAGTGATGCCATCGTCACCGGTATCGGCACGGTGCTGGCGGATGATCCATCCATGAACGTGCGGCTGGAGGCCGCCGAACTGCCGGGGGTTGCATCGGCCGATTACCTGTTACAGCCGCTGCGGGTGATACTGGATCCCGATCTGCAGATATCGCCTGCCGCCAGAGTTCTGAATCTGCCGGGCACTACGCTGGTTGCCACGGCCTCGGAAGATGAGGCGCGGCGACAGCCTTTACTGGCGGTAGGCGCGGAACTGGTGCAACTGCCACGCCAGGGTATGGGTATTGATCTGGACCGATTGATGGAGACATTGGCCCGGCGCGGGGTCAACGAGGTGCTGATCGAATCCGGCCCCACCCTGGCCGGCGCCTCGGTGGCGGCCGGTGTGGTGGATGAACTGGTGATTTATGTGGCGCCGGTGCTGATGGGCAGCGATGCCCGGGGGCTGTTGAACTTGCCGGCGCTGACCCAGATGAAAGACCGCATCGCGCTGGAGATACTGGATCTGCGCATGGTCGGTGCCGATCTGCGGATCACGGTACGGCCGACACGCATTATCGAAGGCGGATAGCAGATATGTTTACTGGCATTATTCAGGCGGTCGGCACAGTTGCCGGCCGGGAACTTCGCGGCGGCGATCTGCGCCTGGCGGTTCGCAGCGACAAACTGCCGCTGACGGATGTGCAGCTCGGCGACAGCATCGCCACCAACGGGGTCTGCCTGACGGTGATCGAGCTGACCGGCGACGGCTATGTGGCGGACGTCTCGCGCGAGACCCTGGCTCTCAGCACTCTCTCTGACCTGGCGGTGGGCAGTCGGGTCAATCTGGAGAAGGCGCTGACCCTGAGCACGCCGCTGGGTGGCCATCTGGTCAGCGGCCATGTGGATGGAGTGGGTGTCATCCTGGAGCGCCGCGAAGAGGCGCGCTCCATCCGCTTTCTGGTGGAGGCCCCGAAGACGCTGGCGCGCTATATTGCCCACAAGGGATCGATCTGTGTGGACGGGGTCAGCCTGACGGTGAATGCGGTGGATGGCCACCGGTTCGATCTGAATATCGTTCCCCACACCCAGCAGGAGACCATCACGGCGGATTATCGCCCGGGCAGTCGGGTCAATCTGGAGGTGGATCTGCTGGCGCGTTATCTGGAGCGGCTGCTGCTGGGCGAGCAGGCGGCGGAGCCGGCCAGGCCGGAATCGGGCGTCACCCTGGCGTTGCTGGCAGAGCGGGGTTTTCTGCGCTGACCTGTTTGGGGCGATAGCTGTCCGGCCTGTAGGAGGCCCGCCCCCGGGCCGAATGGCCGTGGCACCGACCCGGGACGGGTCATCGCGGCGGGGGCGCCGCTCCTACGGGTGCATCGCCCAGAGACCGAATGGTAGGAGGCCCGCCCTGGGGCCGATGGAACGCTGCGCCGCCGCCCGATAAACGCGGCCCATCCGTCCATCAGCATTTTAATGTCTTGGGTGTTGCCCCCGGCTTTGTTACACTTTTCTGCTATTTTTCGGTGCTCAGAGGCACGGTTGTGGTTATGGCTTTCAATACGACAGAAGAAATTATCGAAGATATCCGTCAGGGCCGGATGGTCATCATCATGGATGACGAGGACCGCGAGAACGAGGGTGATCTGCTGATGGCCGCCGAGGCGGTAACCCCCGAGGCGATCAACTTCATGGCCCGCTACGGACGTGGACTGATCTGCCTGACCCTGACCAAGGAGCGCTGCCAGCAGTTGCGGCTGCCCCTGATGGTGGGGGTCAACGAGTCCCAGCATGCCACCAATTTTACCGTCTCCATCGAGGCGGCCGAGGGTGTCACCACCGGTATCTCGGCGGCGGATCGCGCCACTACGGTGCGGGCGGCGGTGAAAGAGGATGCCATGCCCCAGGATCTGGTGCAGCCCGGCCACATCTTCCCGCTGATGGCCCAGCCCGGTGGTGTGTTGGTACGGGCCGGCCATACCGAGGCGGGTTGTGACCTGGCCCGGCTGGCGGGTTTCAGCCCGGCTGCCGCCATTGTAGAGATCCTCAATGAGGATGGCAGCATGGCCCGGCGCCCCGACCTGGAGAAGTTTGCCCAGACGCACAATCTGAAGATCGGCACCATTGCCGACCTGATTCACTACCGGGTCAGCAATGAAAAGACCATAGAGCGGGTCAGCGAGTGCACCCTGCCCACCGAGTTTGGCGACTTCCGTCTGGTGGCCTTTCAGGATTGCGTTGATCCGGAACTGCACCTGGCGCTGGTGATCGGTGATGTGGATACCAGTCAGCCGGTGCTGGTACGAGTGCATATGCAGAATACCCTGTGTGACCTGTTCTCCACCAATCATGCCGGTTGCAGCTGGCCTCTGCGCAACGCCATGAAGCAGATCGCCCAGGTGGGGTCGGGCATTATTGTGGTGTTGCGCAATCACGACACTACACGTGACATGGTCCAGCGCATGCGTGATTTCCAGTATCATGACAAGGACCAGAACGTACCGCCCAGGGATCCCAAGCGCCATCTGCGGACCTACGGTATCGGTGCGCAGATTCTGTGCGATCTGGGGGTGCAGAAGATGCGGGTGCTGAGTGCGCCGAAGAGCCTGCACGCCATCTCCGGTTTCGATCTGGAGATTGTCGAGTATGTGACCTGTGAATAACGCGCTCCTGTTAACGAATCCAATCGGGAAGTTTCCCGCAAACCAAGGTTGTATGAAGAGATGGCTATAAAAACCATAGAAGGTTCACTGACGATCCAAAGCGCACGTTTCTGCCTGGTGGTGGCGCGCTTCAACAGTTTTGTCGTGGAGAGCCTGCTGGACGGGGCGGTCGATGCATTGAAGCGCCACGGTGCCAGCGATGCCGACATTACTATCGTACGGGTGCCCGGCGCCTTCGAAATGCCGCTGGTATTGGAGAAGTTGGCCGCCAAGGGCGGTTATGACGCCATTGTCGCACTGGGTGCGGTGATCCGGGGAGGCACGCCGCACTTCGACTTTGTTGCCGGCGAGTGCGTCAAGGGCATGGCCCAGGTGACCCTCAAGTATCAGGTGCCGATCGCTTTCGGCGTGTTGACGGTGGATACCATCGAACAGGCCATCGAGCGGGCCGGTACCAAGGCCGGCAACAAGGGAGCGGAAGCCGCTATGTCCGCGGTCGAGATGGTCAACGTTCTGCGTCAGATCGACTGAATGAGCAAAAAACGCAGCCAGGCGAGGCATCACGCGGTACAGGCCATTTATCAATGGCAGGTTGCCGGACAGGATATCAAGGATATCCGCAACCAGTTCGTGGCCGATCAGAAGCCGGACAGTTTTGAACTGAGCTACTTCGAGACGCTGCTGCACGGCGTTCCGGCCCATCTGGATGAACTGGATGAACTGCTGGGACCCTATCTCGATCGCTCCATCGAGAGTGTCGATCCGGTTGAACGGGCGATTCTGCGCCTGGGTGCCTTCGAGCTGCGCTATCAGCTGGAGGTTCCCTACAAGGTGATCATCAACGAATCGATCGAACTCTCCAAGGTGTTCGGGGCCGAACAGGGCCACAAATATGTCAACGGTGTGTTGGACAAACTGGCCCGCCAGCTGCGTCAGGGCGAGCTGAAGAAGTAACCGACACGTATCGCTACAGATCTGCCTGGCGGGTATGCCCCGCCCTCTGTAGATATAGGGTGCCCGATGGGCGCTGATTGAACACAGGGTATCGCCAAGCAGCATGTCGACCAACGAGTTCCAGCTAATTAATCACTACTTCTCCCGTCTTGGTGCAGTGCGGCCGGATGTGGTGTTGGGGGTGGGAGATGACTGCGCCCTGTTGCAGGTTCCCGCGGGAAAGCAGTTGGCGGTCAGTATCGACACACTGGTGGAGGGGACCCATTTTTCCCCCGACGTTGACCCGGAGTCACTCGGCCACAAGGCGCTGGCGGTTAATCTCAGTGACCTGGCGGCGATGGGGGCCGAGCCGGCCTGGGTCACTCTGGCGCTGACCCTGCCACGCATTGACGAGGCGTGGATCGCCGCGTTCTGCCGCGGCTTTGGCGCACTCGCCTCCCGCTATCAGGTACAGCTGGTGGGAGGCGACACCACCCGTGGCCCCTTGAGCATCTCGGTACAGGTGCACGGCTTTGTGGAACCGGATAAGGCGCTCAGACGTGACCGGGCCAAAGCGGGGGATCTGATCTATGTGACCGGCACCCTGGGGGATGCCGGCCTGGCCCTGCAAACCCTGAAGAGCGATTATGACGCCGGGAAACAACTGGCGGTGCTGCAGCGCCGGCTGGACCGGCCGGAACCTCGACTGGTGGAAGCCGGGGCCCTGCGGGACCTGGCCACAGGAGCGATCGATATCTCCGATGGGTTGCTGGCGGATCTGGGCCATATCTGTGACAAGAGCCGTGTCGGGGCGACCCTCCAACAGGCGGACATTCCGCTCTCCCCAGCAGTGGCGGCCTATGTGCGGGCGACCGGCGACTGGTCGATACCGCTCGCTGCCGGGGATGATTACGAACTCTGTCTGATCGTGCCGGCCGATGAGCAATCCCGGATCGATGCGATCGCAAAGACGCTGCATGTAGCAGTGACCCTGATTGGCCAAATCGAGCCCGGTAACGCTGTCCGTTGCGTTGATGCGGCGGGCAACCCCGTTGCCGATCCGCGCGGAGGGTATGACCATTTCCGCAACCCCTGAGCCAGGCCCCAACTGGCGCAATCCGATCCATCTACTGGCTTTTGGTCTCGGTTCCGGCGCGGCACCCAAGGCCCCTGGCACCTTTGGAACGCTGGCGGCGGTGCCGCTCTATCTGCTGCTGCAGTCCCTGGCCCATCTGCACTATCTGGTTTTAATCCTGCTACTGTTCCTGCTCGGCATCTGGCTGTGTGGCCGCACTTCCCGGGATCTCGGGGTACATGATCATGGCGGCATCGTCTGGGACGAGTGGGTCGGTTTCCTGATTACGATGTGGATGGCGCCACAGGGCTGGTACTGGCTGCTGGCAGGGTTCTGTCTGTTCCGCCTGTTGGATATCCTGAAGCCCTGGCCGATCGGCTGGCTCGACCGGCGGGTCTCGGGGGGATTGGGGATCATGCTGGATGATGTCCTGGCCGGATTTTTTGGTTTCCTGCTTATCCAGTTGGCGGTTTATCTGCTGGAAGCCGGCCCGGTTTGACCGATCATAGTGAGGAAAAGCGGGTTTGTTCAGCACACCCCTGTGCCTCGAGATGAGGAGTGGTGCAAGAATGCACCGTTTACGGACCTAAGGATGGAATTGTGAACCGATTTAACGAGAAAGATCGGGAAATAGGGTCAAATTCGGATTTTGGATAAAACCCTGTAAAACCACCGTTCGCCCTGAGCTTGTCGAAGGGAGCCTGTCGAAGGGTGTTTCCAGATGATTGCCTGTGGTTCATGGTTCGACAAGCTCACTATGAACGGGACAAGCTCACCATGAACGGGACAGGCTTACCACGAACGGTGGAAAATTTACCACGGATGGAAATCACCATCCGTTCATCCTGAGCTTGTCGAAGGAAGCTTGTCGAAGGAAGCTTGTCGAAGGGAGCTTGTCGAAGAATGTCTGTACCAAACCCGTTCATCCGTGGTTCGACAGGCTCACCACGAACAGGGATGAGTTCACCACAAACGAAAACCGTGCTTGAAAATATTTGATAGAGTGAAGCCTGTGTCCGACTGTTCAGAGAGATCCTTCGATGACCCGATCCAGCATTGTCCGCCACCTTTCGCTTACCTGCCTCCTACTGGGCTGTCTGCTCCTGTCCATGTCCGTGATGGCGGTGGAAAAGATTCGGATAATGGCGCTGTTTGCCGACAAGGCGATGCTGCAGATTGACGGCAAGCAGCATCTGCTCAGGGCCGGGCAGAAGAGTCCGGAGGGGGTGCTGCTGATCTCCGCGGATGCCAACGGGGCGGTGGTCGAGGTGGATGGCAGGCGGGAGAGTTATGCACTGGGTTCGCAGATCGGCGGCCACTTTGCCGAGCGAAAAATGGTCGAGGTGAAGATCTGGGCCGATGCCCGGGGTTCCTACAACACCGTGGGCAGCATCAACGGCCGCATGGTTGATCTGCTGGTGGATACCGGGGCGACCACCATCGCCATGAGTGAAGTGGAAGCAAAACGCCTGGGCATTCCCTATCGCATCAAAGGCGAGAAGACCGGCGTGCGTACCGCATCCGGTTTTGCCCGCGCCTATTCCGTAATGCTCGATCAGGTGCAGGTGGGAGAACTTGTGCTGCACCAGGTTGAAGCGGTGGTGGTGGAGGGCAGCAGTCCGCATCGGGTGTTACTGGGCATGAGTTTTCTCAGCCGGGTGAAGATGGAGCACAAGGGCACCCTGATGGTCCTTCAGCGCAAGTTCTGATCGGTCTAGAATGCCCAGATAATCGACAGCAGTACTGCCCAGGCGATAACGCTGGCCGCCATGATGGTATAGGTCACCGACATGGCCTCCACGTCCTCCCGTACCAGATTAAGTCCCTGAAGTCCGTGATAAACCAGCAGGCAGGAGGCGGCCAGCGCGACGAGCGCAATGACCATGTTGACCACCAGACTGGGAATCAGCAGTCCCAGAGCCGAGAGCCAGAGAGGGATCGGTGCCAGAGCGGCCAGCAGATAGGTGTCGTGCAGGGTTATCTTGGGGTGGTGGGTGCCGGCAACTTCATGAATCAACCAGCCCATCACGGCAAAGGTCAACAGTTCTGCCAGGAAGAAGATGGTGGTGATGAACCGCCACGACTTGTCGCCAAACCCGAGAATAAAGGCGTCCCCATAGTGGGTGCCGGCATAGTAGAGCATGATCGGTGGAATCAGAGACAATGGCAGGACGATGAAGATGACCAGGGACACAATCGAGGGCCGGCGGCTGCGCAGTTCGTCCCATCCCGTACTGGAGGAGAAAGGGGTCTGAAGCAGATGGGCAAAGTGCATGGGTCACCTCCGCAACCTAAGTATCATAATATGATATAAAAGTAGTTGCCCTCCAAAAGCGTGTCAAGGGGAGTTCCTTGGATATCGATCCAGCCAGTAGCCTTAATTCGTTGAACAAGCAGGATTTTGAGCGCCTGGCGCATTTCCGTTATCGCCTGCGCTGTTTTTTGCGCTATAGCGAGGATCTGTGCAGTGAGTATGGTGTGACTGCGTTGCAATATCAGCTGTTGTTGCACCTGAAGGGTTTTCAGGGGCGGGAGTGGGCAACGGTGGGAGAGTTGGCCGAGCGTCTTCAGGCCAGGCATCACGGCACAGTCGCACTGGTGAATCGCTGTGAACGGGCCGGACTGGTCGAACGCAGAAGGGGGCGCCAGGATCGGAGACAGATCGAGGTGCACCTGCTGGACAAGGGATCTGACCTGGTTGAAACCATTGCCCGGCGACATCAACCGGAGTTGCAACTGCTGCAGGAGGAGTTCCGCTTGCCGGGCTGGAAGTAAAGACATCGTATGTTGCTGCCACCATTGCCGCTGGAGCGCAAGCTTTTTCGTTCCCACATTATCCTGGCCCGCTACAAGGCGAACGTATCAAGGCTCAGGATCGAGTGGTTTCTGCAGCAGAACAGGGATTACCGGCAGGATCCTGTTCACTTCGATGGTTTCGTGTCCTTCTCCAGTGAGACGTGGAGCGGGATAAGTAGTTACAAATATAGAAGCAATAAATTGGACATATAGTTCGTTATACCCAAGACTGTCAGTGTGCGACCTCATCCATGTTCGAATGCAGGAGAGAGTCATGACTAGCAAGCGAAACAAACCCACTACCACCGATGCCGGTATCCCGGTTGCCAGCGACGAACACTCGTTGACCATTGGGGCCGATGGTCCGATCGTGTTGCACGATCACTATTTGATCGAACAAATGGCGATGTTCAATCGCGAGCGCATTCCGGAACGACAGCCACATGCCAAGGGCGGCGGCGCTTTCGGCCATTTCGAGGTGACAAAAGACGTTAGCAAGTACACCCGGGCCGCGCTATTTCAGCCCGGCGTCAAGACCGATACGCTGATCCGCTTTTCGACCGTTGCAGGCGAACGCGGCAGCCCGGACACCTGGCGCGATCCGCGTGGTTTTGCGCTGAAGTTTTATACCAGCGAGGGAAACTACGATATGGTCGGCAACAACACGCCGGTGTTTTTCTTGCGCGACCCACTCAAATTCCAGCACTTCATCCGATCACAGAAACGCCGTGCCGACAGCGATCTGCGCGACCATGACATGCAGTGGGATTTCTGGACACTGTCGCCGGAAACGGCACACCAGGTGACCTGGCTGATGGGTGATCGCGGCATCCCGAAAACATGGCGGCACATGAACGGCTATTCCAGCCATACCTACATGTGGGCCAATGCCACCGGTGACAAGTTCTGGGTCAAGTACCATTTCAAGACCGACCAGGGCATCGAATTTCTGAGCCAGGACGAAGCCGACCGCCTGGCCGGCACTGACGGTGACTATCATCGCCGTGATCTGTTCGAATCCATCAAACGCGGCGACCATCCGAGCTGGACGCTGCACATGCAGATCATGCCGTTCGAGGAAGCGAAAACCTATCGATTCAATCCTTTCGACCTGACCAAGGTATGGCCGCATGCCGATTACCCCCTGATCGAAGTCGGTCGCCTGACGCTTGACCGCAACCCGACCGACTTCCACACCGAGATCGAGCAGGCCGCGTTCGAGCCCAATAATCTGGTGCGCGGCATCGGCCTGTCCCCGGACAAGATGCTGCTGGCGCGTGGCTTTTCCTATTCCGACGCGCACCGTGCGCGTCTGGGCGCAAACTACAAACAGATCCCCGTCAATCGTCCGCAGGTGCCGGTGCACAGTTACAGCAAGGACGGCGCCATGCGGACAGAGAATGTCGCCGATCCGGTGTATGCGCCGAATTCCTATGGTGGCCCGGCGGCTGATCCGTCGTTGACCGACGCAGCCGGGCTATGGCATGCCGATGGCGACATGGTGCGCAAGGCCTATACGCTACGCCCGGACGACGATGACTGGGGGCAGGCGGGTACACTGGTGCGCGACGTGCTGGACGATGCCGCCCGTGACCGCCTGGTCAGCAACATCGTCGGCCACCTCAAGGCCGGCGTGTCGGACAAGGTCCTGGCCCGTGCGCTCGAATACTGGCGCAACGTGGACAGGAACCTGGGAGACCGTGTCGCCGAGGGCCTTGGCAAGTAACGCCCTCTGCGCCCACTTCGGTGTCATGTCCGCCCTCAGGCCGGCAGATAGGGCACCGCGCCATGACGATCAGCGTTGCGTTTTGCGTTGAGCACGGCACACTGAGCAGGATTACCTGCTTGCCTGTGCGCAGAGCGCTTAGTTATAAACTTACAATTCCTTACGGTTTTTTGCTGGACGCTGGATGCAGGTCACTGTCTGTTTAAGACGTATCGGCCCTATAGAGACCGTTATTTTCGAACGCCTACAGCGAGGAGATACAGCATGACTATGCCAAAGCAAATGCAAGCCATTGTATACGGTGGACCGGGTGTTAAATCATTGGAAAGCGTGGACACGCCAAAAATTTTGCAGCCGACAGATGCGGTTGTGAAAATCGTTAAAACCACTATTTGTGGAACGGATCTGCATATTCTTAAAGGCGATGTCCCGGCAGTGACCTCGGGGCGTATTTTAGGTCACGAAGGGGTAGGTATTGTTGAACAAGTCGGTAGCGCGGTGAGTCGTTTTAAGAAAGGCGACCGCGTGCTGATTTCTTGTGTCACCTCCTGCGGTAAATGTGATTATTGTAAACAGCAGCTTTTTGCACATTGTGAGGATGGCGGCTGGATTCTGGGCCACTTGATTGATGGTACCCAGGCGGAATATGTACGTACCCCACATGCTGATAACAGCCTGTATCATGTGCCTGAAGGTGTGGATGAAGAAGCCCTGGTGATGCTCAGTGATATTTTGCCGACCGGTTTTGAAATCGGCGTGCTGTATGGCGCAGTTAAGCCTGGCGATACCGTGGCAATTATCGGCTCAGGCCCTATTGGAATGGCGGCGTTGTTAACGGCGCAGTTCTACTCACCCGCGCGACTGGTGATGGTGGACGTGGATGATTCGCGCCTGGCGATGGCGAAAAAATTTGGCGCAACGGATGTGATCAACAGTGCCAACAGTGATGCCGCTGCCGAGTTGATGGCGATGACCAAAGACGGTGTTGATGTGGTCATTGAAGCAGTGGGTATCCCGGAAACCTTCGATATTTGCCAAAGCGTGGTCCGGCCCGGCGGGCATATTGCTAATGTGGGCGTACACGGTACCAGTGTGGATTTACAGCTACAGGAGCTGTGGATTAAGAACATCACGTTAACCACCGGTTTGGTGAATACCAATACCACGCCCATGCTGATGAAAACCCTTGAGTCGGGTAAATTAAAACCGGCAGAGCTGATTACTCATCGCTTCCCGTTCAGTGATTTTATGCACGCCTATGAGGTGTTCAGTAATGCCAGTAAAGAAAAAGCGCTAAAGATTATTGTTGACAACAGTTGAGGCCAGGACCGAAAGGACGGTTATTTGACCAGGATTCAGGGCAGGGCTTTCAGGGGTAAAAACCCGGATGGCCATGCCTGAAAAAGGTTCCGGCTGCTGGCTTCGGGCTCTGAGTCCTTGCTGTGAGGGTGGCGGGGGACGGTCGATTCGTTGAGCCGGATCAAGGATTCTGACTGGCCCCACCAGCGCTCCGATTTCTCTATATCAAGCTGTCAGACATGGCTGGGTAAACCGCTTGGCGGTTGTGTCGTTATGAGTCAGGTAGTATTGAACATCCAGAGAATCCTCGGCTGCCTCGATCAGAACCAGACGAGTAGCAAAGGTATACAGCCATTTCCCCTTTGGATATTGACAGCTACCTTTGAGTCAATAGACTTGGACTTGAATAAAGTGGTCGGCCAGCCTCTCTCACCGCATGATTACGCTCATGCAATATAGGTGATGCCTGATCGATGCAGGGTGTATTGCAGAGTTACCAACGCTGTTTTCTGTAAGCTGGACTGTACCACAGCGCAAAATCGCGGCGATGTAGAAAGATTTTTTCGAATCGCCTGCTTCAGCCTTGACCATGCCGTCACCTTGCCACTGGAGCAGAAGCAGCCATGACAGAAGCGGATAGACCATCTCGGCCGGGGCGTATTGATCATCAAACTCAAGGGGCGCTGCGTTTTTCCGGAGATTGGACCCTGCCGCACTACGCTATGCTGCGTCGCCAGGTCGAGCGCATCGTCGCCCGGCGCGGCACAGACCACGGCGCGGTTGACCTGTCGCAGCTTGGCGCACTGGACACTGCCGGCGCTGCGCTGCTGGTGGAACTGATCGGAACCGAGCGCCTGACGCATCTACAGACCTGGGCCCCCGACTTGCCAACAGAGCGCCAGGCACTGCTGCACAGCGTCGCCGAGGCGGTAGCCGCCAGCATCACTCCTGAGTCTCGCCCAGCCCGGCCGGTAAGGGATTTTCTCTGTGTCACCGGCCAGCGGGTTGAGGGGCTGTGGCAGCAGCAACGGCTGTTGTTAGGCTTTATCGGCCAGACCCTGGCGACCCTGGCGCGGCTGATTTGGCATCCTGGCCGCTGGCGTATGACTGCTCTGGTTGCTCAGGTCCACCGCACTGGACTTGATGCAGTGCCCATCGTGGCCCTGTTGACCTTTCTGGTTGGCGCAGTGATCGCTTTTCTCGGCGCCACCGTGCTGCGTGACTTCGGCGCCACCATTTATACGGTTAATCTGGTCGCTTACGCCTTTCTGCGTGAATTCGGCGTGCTGCTGGCGGCTATCTTGATTGCTGGCCGCACCGCCAGTGCCTTTACCGCTCAGCTCGGCGCTATGAAAGTCAATGAGGAGCTCGATGCCATCCGAACTCTGGGGCTTGATCCGGTCGAGCTACTGGTGCTGCCCCGAGTGCTGGCGATGACGGTGACCCTGCCTATTCTTACCTTTATCGGCATGCTCTGCGGCATGCTGGGCGGAGCCATGGTGTGCAGTCTGACGCTGGATATTTCAACTTTCCAGTTCATGGCTATTTTGCAGCGGGACATTCCTATTGATCACTTTTTCATTGGTATGAGTAAAGCGCCGTTATTCGCCTTTCTAGTCGCGGTTATCGGTTGCCTGGAGGGTTTTAAGGTCAGCGGCAGTGCCCAATCGGTGGGCGAACACACCACGTCCAGTGTGGTGCAGTCGATTTTTATGGTGATCCTGCTGGATGCGTTAGCGGCGTTGTTTTTCATGGAAATGGGCTGGTGATGGAGCCATCACTGATCCGAGTGCGCGGACTGGTCAATCGTTTCGGCAGCCATAGTGTGCACGAAAACCTCGATCTGGACATTTACCGGGGCGAGATTCTGGGTGTGGTGGGAGGCTCCGGGAGCGGTAAGTCGGTGTTGTTGCGCAGCATGGTCGGACTGTTGCGCCCTACTAGCGGCAGTATTGAAGTCTTCAGTCAGAATTTTCAGCGCCTGCCGCCGGCACAACGTGCGCAGACGGAGCGTCGTTTTGGGGTGCTGTTCCAGCGCGGCGCTCTGTTTTCCTCGCTGAATCTGCAGGAAAACGTTGCGCTGGCGCTGATAGAGCATGCCGGGCTGGCGCGCGATGATGCTGAACAGCTGGCCAGAAACAAGTTGGCGTTAGCCGGCTTGCCCGGCGAGGCGGCGCTCAAGTATCCCGCCGAGATTTCCGGAGGCATGATCAAACGGGCGGCTTTGGCGCGGGCCTTGGCATTGGATCCTGAAATACTGTTTCTCGACGAACCGACTGCCGGACTGGATCCCATCGGGGCGGCCGCCTTTGACCGACTGCTTCTGACCTTGCGTGACGCGCTTGGACTGACGGTCTTTCTGGTAACGCATGACCTGGATACGCTCTATACTGTCTGTGATCGGGTTGCCGTGCTGGCCCGGCGGCGCGTGTTGGTCGCCGGCCGGCTCGAGGTTGTCGAGGCCACCGACGATGACTGGATCCGCGATTACTTTCATGGTCCCCGTGGCCGCGCTGCCAGCGTGACCGCGCATTGCAGAGAAGACCCCTGAGTATGGAACCCCGTGCGCATCATGTGCTGATTGGGCTGTTCACCGTGATCACCTTGGGTGGAGCCTTGCTATTTACACTGTGGCTTGGCAAGCCGGGCGCAGATCGTGACTACGCTTACTATGAGGTGAGTTTCGGCAGCGCGGTGAACGGCTTGGCCGAGGGCAGTGTGGTTCAGTACAGCGGCATCGGGGTCGGCGATGTACTTAAGCTACGTCTTGATCCGCAGGACCCGCGTCACGTGAGAGCCTTGATCCGCGTGTACGGCGACACGCCCATCAAAGAGGATACTCGCGCTGCTCTGGTTCTGGCCAACATCACCGGCAGTATGAATATCCAATTGTATGGTGGCACGCCGTCCAGCAAGCGACTGCAAGGCGACCGCGATAACCCGCCGCTGATCAAAGCCGAGCCTTCGGCACTGTACTCGCTAATGACTAGCAGCGAAGCGCTTTTTGTCAAAATAGATCAATTGCTGACCAGTGCTATTCTGTTGCTCTCCCCAGAGAATACCGACAACCTGGGCCGGATTCTTGATAATATAGCGCAAACCACCCAGTCTCTGGCTGACCAGCATAACGGACTCGCTCAGGCCGTGACCCGTATAGGTCGCGCCAGCGAACAAGCCGAAAAAACCCTGTTGACCTTTAACCACCTGGGAGAGCATGCCAATACGCTGCTTAGCGGCCAGGGACACGATATACTCGACACCGCCCGGCAAGCAATGCGCTCGCTGGAATCCATCACTGTCCGCCTCGATGCCCTCACTGCTGAGCACGAGGGTGCGTTGGCGCGTGGGCTGCAAGGCGTCGGTGATCTCGCCCCAACGATGCGCGAACTGCAGGCCACACTACAGACGTTGCATCGGCTCGCCCGACGCCTCGAAGAGAGTCCCGGCGATGTACTGCGCGGTCGTGATCCCGTGCCGGAATTTACCCCATGAAATCAGCCTTCCCTGCTACCGCCTTGGCAATGGTTACGATCTTGCTAATTGGCCCGCTAACGGGGTGCAGTCTGTTTCCAAAGCCGCAATCGCAGCGTACCTTCCTATTGTCGCCGCTGCCGGCGCAGGCGGCGGCAGAGTCTGTTGAGACGATTCTTCCGGTTACGCTTCGAATCGGCAAGCCAGACGCCAGCGCACCCTTGAACGGGTCGAACATTTTGGTCATGCCTGCACCCCGGGAGTATAACGTCTACGCGGGTGCTCGTTGGCGTGATCAGGTTCCGACGCTGCTGTATGACCGGCTGACTCAAACCTTTCGTCAGCGGGGTCGCTGGGCGGCAGTGGTGGATGAACAAAGCCGCGTGCGCAGCGATGTTCTCCTGACCAGTCACCTGACGGCCTTCGAAAGCCGCTATACGCAAGGTAGCCCGGTGGTGGTTATTGGCCTGAATGTACAGCTGATCGACGAGGCTCGTCGTGAAGTGCTTGCCGAGCGCTACTTCGAAATACGGCAGCCCAGCGATGACAAGCGGGTTGAAGCGGTCGTCGAGGCCTTTGGTCAAGCCACGGACGAGCTGATCGACCAGCTTATTAGCTGGACGCTGATGGAGATGGGCCAGACATAACCAGGCCGTGTCCGTGAGCAGCGTTATTTCACGCCAGATTATTTAATTGATATGTGTTGCCATGTAACCCACTGATACTCTCGGGCCAGCCCTTTGTTAGTCACAGCACCACTTGCATCAGCGCGAAGAAAAAATCGGCTCTTCCCCTGATCGAGTGGGTAGTCTTCATCGGGTTATCGCTTCAGGGTAAAGATCTAACCCGCCAAGATAGAAGTAAATGGCATTGGCAAACCGCTCTTTGTTACGGAAGCCTCTGCTGCGAACCTTGATCATTTT